>ENA-UPXC01000241-UPXC01000241.1-human-gut-metagenome-genome-assembly--contig:-NODE-241-length-91038-cov-10.720441_pt1 | contig 91038 bp, 109 predicted proteins | sample MGYA00250047_ERZ773371 | MGnify/ENA primary metagenome ERZ773371 (study PRJEB29103, sample SAMN06111975) | human gut metagenome | biome: human gut; feature: ankylosing spondylitis patient; material... | reverse complement strand
GCTGCGCTGACCGTAAGAAAACATAGGCTGGAAGGCAAAAATCCCATCAGCGAAGCTGATCTGGAATGGATTTTTGCACGTAACTATGAAGGTACTGAATAGTTACGTATAATCCTAAATTAGGAGTACTCTGTTCTGCGCTCACATCTGCAGAAGCTGCAAAAGGCAGCTTTTTCGGAAGCATGGCTGCAAAAGAGCAGTTCAGAGATTGATAATCAGAGCAGCACGGACTGACGGAAAAGCCCGTCGGCCCGTTCAGATAAACGGAGGTAGAAAAGTGACCAGAAGGGAAGCCAGAGAACATTGTTTTAAAATGCTGTTCTGCCAGGATTTTTACCCGGCAGAGGAGAAGGAAGAGCAGTTAGAGAGATATTTTGAAGCGCCGAAGGAGGATGTGACCGGCGAAGACGGAAAAGATGAGATCCTTCATGATCCGTTTGAGAAAGAAGAGGACCGCGCATACCTCGAAAAACGCGTCGAGAAGATCATGGAACTGATCCCGGAGATCGATGAAAAGATCAACGAGATTGCGGAAGGCTGGAGAACAAGACGTATGGGTAAAGTTGAGCTTACGATTTTACGTCTTGCAGTGTTCGAGATGAAATATGATGAGGAGATACCGGAGAAGGTTGCCATCAACGAAGCGGTTGAACTCGCAAAGAAATTCGGCGGAGATGAAGCCCCGGCATTTGTAAACGGTATCCTTGCAAAACTGATCCAGAAAGGCAATTAAACGATGGCAGGTGTTTACTCTGTTGCACAGGTAAATTCATACATCAAAAATATGTTTGCACAGGACTTCCTTCTTCGCCGCCTGTCGGTGAAGGGGGAAGTTTCCAACTGTAAGTATCACAGTTCCGGACATATCTATTTCACACTGAAAGACGGCGGCGGAACACTTCAGGCTGTCATGTTCGCAAGCCAGCGCCGCGGCCTCAACTTTAAGCTTGCCGAGGGACAGCAGGTTGTTGTAAAAGGAACTGTGGATGTCTACGAGCGGGACGGAAAATACCAGCTCTACGCGTCAGAAATCGAACTTTCCGGGCGCGGGGACCTGTATCTGAGATTTGAAAAACTCTTAAAAGAGCTGGAAGAGATGGGGATGTTTGACCCGCAGTATAAGCGGCCGATCCCGCGGTTCGCAAAGACCGTGGGAATCGTCACAGCGCCCACGGGAGCTGCGATCCGGGATATCATGAATATCTCCCACAGACGGAATCCATATGTCCAGCTGATCCTCTACCCGGCCCTGGTTCAGGGAGACGGCGCAAAGGACAGCATCGTAAAAGGAATCCGGACGCTTGATGCGATGGGACTGGATGTCCTGATTGTCGGGCGCGGCGGCGGTTCGATCGAAGACCTTTGGGCCTTCAACGAGGAGGAAGTCGCCAGAGCGATCTTCGCATGCAATACGCCGGTGATCTCCGCAGTCGGTCACGAGACCGATGTGACGATCGCGGATTACGCGGCAGATCTTCGGGCACCGACTCCGTCAGCAGCGGCAGAGCTTGCGGTATTTGATTATTTCCAGTTCCGGATGGATCTGAATGCGAGAAAACAGCGCCTGATGAAGGAGATGGGAACATGTCTTGAGCGGGCTAAAAGCAGGTTAAAGCATGATGAGCTGACATTGCGGTTTTATGACCCGAAGAGCCAGCTGAATGAGAAGAAAAAACGGCTGGCGGACGCGGAAGATACACTTTTACGTCTGATCGCAGAGCGGCAGCAGGAGACGAGACGTGATCTGCAGAATGCGGAGACACTGCTCAGAAGATCCATGGCGGACCGGCTTGCGGCTGATAAGAGAAATCTTGCGGTGAAGAGTGAACGTCTGTGGGGACTGTCCCCGTTAAAGAAGATCAGCGGCGGATTCGGATTTATCACGGACGGGGATGGCAAACGTCTGGAGACTGTGGAACAGGCGGAAGCCGGAAAACGGATCACGGTCCGGGTGAAGGACGGTCGAATCGGGGCTGTTGTAGATCATGTTGAGAAGTATCGGTAGGAATCCACCACAGAATATTATCTATCGCACCAATTTTCACGAATAATTAAACAATAATTCAAGTAGGAAAATAGAACGATACGGCAGGATATGCTGCCACAGTGAGGAATCATATGGATGACGAGACAAGAAAACAGATGAATGTCGAGGAGACATTTGCGGCTCTCGACCGGATCATCGGAAAGCTGGAAAAGGGAGACGGATCTCTGGAGGACGCTTTCGCTGATTATGAAGAGGGCATGAAGCTTGTAAAGAGCTGTAACGAAAAAATTGAGACGATTGAAAAAAAGATCCTTGTTTTGAGTGGAGATCAAACGGAGGAAAAGGAAAATGGCGGACAATTTTAAGGAAAGGTTCAGTCAGGCGGTCAAGGAGACTGAGACAGTCGTATATTCATATTTGCCGGAGGAGACCGGACACCAGAAGACGATCTTTGAGGCAATGAATTACAGTGTAAAAGCAGGTGGAAAGCGCTTAAGACCGCTTCTCATGCGGGAAGTGTACCGTCTGTTCGGCGGAAACGGTCCGGAGATCGAGCCGTTCATGGCGGCCATGGAGATGATCCACACCTCGTCCCTGATCCATGACGATCTGCCGTGCATGGATAACGACGAATACCGCCGCGGAAAACTCACCACCTGGAAAGCCTACGGCTATGACATGGCAGTACTGGCGGGTGACGCGCTGATGATCTACGCGTTCGAGACTGCGTCAAAGGCCTTTTCCATGGGCGCTGATCCGGCAAAAGTCGGCCGCGCCATCGGGATCCTCGCAGAAAAGACCGGAATCTATGGCATGATCGGCGGACAGACCGTCGATGTGGAGCTCACCGGAAAGGCGGTTCCGAGAGAAAAACTTGATTTCATCTACCGGTTAAAGACTGGTGCTCTCCTCGAGGCCTCCATGATGATCGGTGCAGTCCTTGCGGGCGCGACCGTGGAAGAGATCAAAGAGGTGGAAACGATGGCCTCCGAGGTCGGTCTCGCGTTCCAGATTCAGGACGATATCCTCGATGTGACGAGCACTCAGGAAGAGCTTGGAAAGCCGGTTCTGAGCGATGAAAAGAACGAAAAGACCACTTATGTGACCTTAGAAGGCCTTGAAAAGGCAAAACGGGATGTAAAGGAAATTTCTGACCGGGCAGCAGGAAGACTTGCGGGGCTGCCGGGAAAAAATGAATTTCTGTACAATATTATTGAAATGCTCGTGAATAGGAGAAACTAATCACTATATAAAATATGTAAGGGAGTAGTCTGGAAACATGCTGCTTGATCATATAAAACAGTCTTCGGACATCAAAAAACTGAAAGAAGACCAGTATCCGGAGCTTGCGCGGGAGATCCGCCAGTTCCTGATCGAAAAAATAAGTAAAACAGGCGGCCATCTCGCTTCAAACCTTGGGGTTGTGGAACTTACGATGGCCCTGCATCTGGCGTTTGACCTTCCGAAGGATAAAATCGTCTGGGACGTGGGCCATCAGGCCTACACCCACAAGCTTTTAAGCGGAAGAAAAGCCGGTTTTGATGACCTGCGCCAGTTTGGCGGAATGAGCGGATTCCCGAAGAGAAAGGAAAGCCCTTATGATGCCTTCGACACAGGACACAGCTCCACCTCCATCTCTGCGGGTCTTGGACTTGCCCAGGCGAGAGAGATCACAGGGGAAGATTATTCGGTGATTTCGGTCATCGGAGACGGTGCCCTGACCGGCGGAATGGCATATGAGGCATTGAACAACGCGGCCCAGATCAGAAAAAATTTTATTATTGTTCTGAATGACAATGAGATGTCCATTTCCAGGAACGTGGGCGGAATGTCGAAATATCTCAGCAGTGTCCGCACAAAAGAAGGATATGCGGAGCTAAAGCTCCGAGTGGAACGGACACTTTCCGCGATCCCTGTGATCGGAAGACCGCTGGCATACGGTCTGTACCAGTTAAAGAACGGGATCAAACAGTTCCTTGTTCCGGGAATGTTATTTGAGGACATGGGGATCACGTATCTGGGGCCTGTGGACGGCCATAACGTTCAGGAAATGATCCGTGTATTTAAGGAAGCGAAGCGCGTCCAGCATGCGGTCTTAGTCCATGTTATCACGAAAAAGGGAAAAGGCTACAAGCCGGCGGAAGAAAATCCGGCGAGATTCCACGGTGTGGAACCATTCGATATCAAGACCGGAAATCCTTTAAAGAAAAAGGAGTTTCCGAGCTACACGGATGTATTCTCAGAGAAGATCTGCGAACTTGCCGGAAAGAATAAAAGAATCGTGGCTCTGACAGCAGCCATGCCGGACGGAACAGGACTCACGAAGTTTGCGAAGGAATTCCCAAAACGGTTCTTTGATGTGGGAATCGCGGAGGCCCATGAGGTGACATCGGCGGCAGGCATGGCGGCAGCGGGACTGAAGCCTGTAGTTGCGGTATATTCTTCTTTTTTACAGCGTGGCTATGACCAGGTGCTTCACGATGTCTGTATTCAGGATCTTCCGGTCCTGTTTGCCATCGACCGGGCCGGTCTTGTGGGAAGCGACGGGGAGACGCATCAGGGAATTTTTGATATTTCCTTCTTAAGTCTTGTGCCAGGAATGAACATCATGGCACCGAAAAACTGCTGGGAGCTTCAGGACATGCTGGAGTTCGGCGTGAATTTTGATGCGCCCCTTGCCATCCGTTATCCGAGAGGACAGGCGTACCGCGGACTGGAAGAATTCCGCGCTCCTGTCGAATATGGAAAGGCGGAGATGCTCTACGAGGAGTCAGAGATCGCACTTTTTGCCCTCGGCAGCATGGTGAGCACCGGCGAACACGTCCGGGAAAAATTAAAGGAAAAAGGACAGCCCTGTACCTTAGTGAACGCGAGATTTGTAAAGCCGCTCGATACGGATATGATCGATCGTCTCTGCAAGACGCATAAACTGATCGTCACCATGGAAGAGAATGTTCTCCGCGGCGGCATGGGCATGTATGTCACAAAATATATCCATGAAAAACACCCGGAGATCCGCGTGATCCAGATCGCGCTTCCGGATGCCTATGTAGAACACGGAAACGTTTCTGTGCTCAGGGAGATGCTTGGAATCAACAGCGATTCTGTGATCAGACGCATTGAGACGGAATTTTTAAACGAGAAGAGATAAGGAGCAAAGCCAATGAAAGAACGGTTGGATGTTCTGCTGGTAAAGAGAAATCTGGCGGAGTCCAGAGAGAAGGCGAAGGCGGTCATCATGTCCGGCATCGTCTATGTGGATGGACAGAAGGAAGACAAGGCGGGATCCATGTTCGACGAGACAGCGAACGTGGAGGTGCGCGGAACCACATTAAAATATGTGAGCCGCGGTGGCCTGAAACTGGAGAAGGCCATGACACATTTCGGCGTGACATTAGAGGGAAAGATCTGTATGGACGTTGGAGCGTCCACGGGCGGATTTACGGACTGCATGCTTCAGAACGGGGCAGTGAAGGTTTATTCTGTGGATGTGGGGCATGGACAGCTGGCGTGGAAGCTCAGAAATGATGAGCGCGTGGTCTGCATGGAAAAGACAAATATCCGTTATGTGACTCCGGAGGAGATCCCGGACAGGATCCAGTTTGTATCCATTGACGTCTCCTTTATTTCTTTGACGAAGGTCCTGGGGCCGGTGAAGGCGCTCATGGAGCCGGACGGAGAGGTCGTATGCTTAATTAAGCCGCAGTTTGAGGCAGGGCGTGAGAAGGTCGGAAAGAAGGGCGTTGTCCGTGAAAAATCCGTGCATCTTGAGGTGATCGAGATGGTCGCGTCCTTTGCGGGCAGCATCGGTTTTGAGGCCCTCCATCTGGAATTTTCCCCGATCAAGGGGCCGGAGGGAAATATCGAATATCTGCTCCATTTAAGAAACTGCACGGATGGCAGCAGCTTCGCAAATGACACCATCGGCGCTTCCGAAATCGTTGAAAAGGCACACGAGACACTGGATAAATAAGGCATAACAGGCATAATTTTATGAAGAAATTTTACATCGTTGCAAATCCTGACAAAGAGAATACGAAGAATATGCAGGCGGCTATTGAAAAGTACCTGAAGGCTCACGGCGCGGGAGTTTCCTTGGGGAAAAGTGTGTCCGGACATGGAAATCCGTACACGGATCCGGAGGAGGTACCTGCGGATACCGAATGTGTCATCACGCTGGGCGGGGACGGAACCCTGATCCAGGCGGCAAGGGATCTTGCAGGGAGAAATCTTCCGATGATCGGTATCAATCTCGGCGGCCTCGGCTATCTTACCCAGATCGGCCGGGAAGGCGATGTAAAGGAGCTTCTGGATGCGCTTTTGGAGGACTGCTATGAACTTCAGGAACGCATGATGTTGAAGGGCTGTGTTTACCGGAACGCAAGGCCGGTGAAAGAGAGCATTGCGCTCAATGATATCGTCCTGACAAGAGACGGAGATCCACGGGTATTAAAGCTAAAGCTTTACGTGGACGGACAGTTCTTAAATGAATTCAGCGCTGACGGTATGATCGTTGCGACTCCTACGGGATCCACAGCGTACAATCTGTCGGCGGGGGGACCGATCGCCCAGCCGGACGGACAGCTGATGATCCTTACACCGATCTGCTCGCATACGCTGACGTCGAGAACGATCGTTTTCGGAGCGGATAGCCGGATCAGGATCGAGATCCCGGCAACAAACCGGGGCAGTCAGGTGGCGGCTTTTGACGGCGACACGTTAGTGCGGCTGGAAAATGGGGATTATATTGAGATCACAAAGGCAGAGACGGTGACAAGAGTTGTGAAGCTTGATCACCGGTCATTCCTTGATATTTTAAAGACGAAGATGTACGACGCGTGAATTTACAGCGGAATAGCGCTGCAGGACACGCAGGGCGGTGTGCGGATCACTTCAAAAGAAGTGAACTGGACACTGATACAGGACGAGATCAGAAAGGGGCAGCAGACATGAAGGTTGACAGACACAGTAAGATCGTGGAGCTGATCGGAAAATATCAGATTGAGACGCAGGAGGAGCTTGCGGAGTATCTGAAAAAGGCCGGATATCATGTGACACAGGCGACAGTATCGAGGGATATCCGTGAACTGAAGCTCACGAAAGCTCCTGGAAAAAATGGCCGCCAGTGCTATGCGGTCATGCAGCATCAGAAAGATTTTGGCGAGAAATATATCCGTATTTTCAGGGACTGCTATGTGTCCATGGACATGGCACAGAATATTCTTGTGATCAAGACGGTTTCCGGTATGGCGATGGCAGTCGCTGAGGCACTGGATGTGATCGGTTTTCATGAGATCGTCGGCTGTGTGGCCGGAGACAATACGATCATGTGCGCGGTGCGGACCGTGGATGACACGATCATTCTGATGGATAAGCTGAAGAAGATCATTGAAGGAAAGTAACTGTTCAGTAGGTCTGCGCATTTACTGCGCTGACCGTAAGAAAACTTAGAATAGAAGGCAAAAATCCTATCGGCACAGCCGATTTGGAATGGATTTTTGCGCGTAACTGTTTACTGAACAGTTACGGAGGAAAATAGGCTTTGGACTTTTTTGTTTAAGGCAGAATATTGCAGAAATATTGAGCCCTGCGGAGCAGAAACGGGATAATTACCTGGTTTTGCTTTGCAGGGATTTTTTAGGAAACAGAACGGAAAAAAGAGAACAACTGTTCGAAAAACACTGGACAATCGAACATATGTGTGCTATACTCGTTTTACAAAATCGAACAAATGTTTTATTTTCATAGAGGGAAAGCGAGGGAACAGGATGCTTGTTGGTTTACATGTTAAAAATCTTGCTCTGATTGAGCAGGCTGATGTGGAGTTTGGAAACGGTTTAAATATCCTGACCGGTGAGACCGGAGCCGGAAAGTCGATTATCATTGGCTCTGTTGCCCTGGCGCTGGGCGCGAAAGCGTCAAGGGATATGATCAGATGTGGGGAAGAGTATGCGTATATTGAGCTTATTTTTTCGATTGATGACGAGAAAAAACGGGAAGAATTAAAGAAAATGGATGTGTATCCGGATGAAGATGGTCTTTTAATCATCTCAAAAAAGATCACCCAGACGAGAAGTATCAGCCGGATCAATGACGAGACAGTGACGACGGCGCGCTTAAAAGCCGTGACCGGAAAGCTTCTCGATATCCATGGACAGCATGAACATCAGTCTCTCCTTCATAAGCAGAAACATCTGGAGATCCTTGATGAATATTCCTGGAGAGAGACGGGAAGCTTAAAAAGAAATGTGGCAGAGAGTTACCGGAGATATCTGGAATTAAAGGGAAAGCTTGACGGATTCTCTCTGGATGAGGAAAGCCGGAAACGGGAACTTGATTTCGTGAGATTCGAGATCGATGAGATTGAGGATTCTGCATTAAAACCGGGCGAAGAGGAAGAACTTGCGGCGAAATTCCGTAAATTTTCCCATAGTCAAAAAATTATGGAAAGCTTACAGGGAGCTTATCAGGCGGTAGATGGGGACGCGATCGGGCGTGCGTACCGTGAGATGGAAAGTGTGGCATCCTACGATGAAAGACTGTCCGGGATCGCTGCGGGGCTTTCTGACGCGGAAAGTATTTTATCGGATATCTGCAGGTCGATCTCAGACTATATGGATGAGATGGAGTTTTCAGGGGAAGATTTTAAAAAGACGGAAGAACGTCTGGATCTTGTCCGTGGAATTATGGCAAAATACGGGAACAGCGAGGAAGCTGTCTTAAAGAGTCTGGAAGAAAAGAAAAAACGGCTTGAGGAACTGGAAAACTATGAGGAGCTGGCGTTTACCGCAAAAGCCGAGTTTGAGGAGCAGAAGCGGGTTCTGGGACTTCTCTGCGGACGGCTCTCGAAGGAGAGAGAAAAAGCAGCAAAGATTCTGGAGAACCGGATCACGGAGGAGCTTGAGGACTTGAACTTTCTTCATGTAGAATTTCGGGTAGATGTACACCGGACCGATCACTTTACGGCAGCCGGCTCCGACGAGGTGGAATTTTTGATCTCCACAAATCCGGGAAGTATTCCGCCAAGACCGCTGGGGGAAGTTGCTTCCGGCGGTGAACTTTCAAGAATTATGCTGGCGATCAAGACGGTCCTTGCGGACACGGACGATATTCCAACTCTGATCTTCGATGAGATCGATACCGGTATCAGTGGACGGACTGCCCAGAAGGTATCGGAGCGCCTGTCCTATATCGGAAAAAAGCACCAGGTACTCTGTATTACCCACCTTCCGCAGATCGCGGCAATGGCGGATACGCACTTTGAAATAAAAAAATCTGTGGAGAATGGTGTGACTGCGACGAAAATCAGAAAACTAACAGAGAAGGATGAGGTGGATGAACTCGCAAGACTCTTAGGCGGAGCTGAGATTACGGAAAAAGTACGGGAAAATGCCGAGGAGATGAAACGTCTGGCAGAGGAGACGAAGAATCACAGAGCTGTACTTCAAACAGCGGGATGAATCGGCAGAATGAGAAAAAACTGACAGGGTGAAAATAAAAAAGCATCACATAATAGGAGAGGAGCAAAAAAGCTGCCTCTCCTTTTTTTATAACGGTTTCTGTGACGGATGGGAATGACTGTCTGATAAAGTGGAAACGATAAAAGGGAAGCGGCAGCTTCGGAAAACTGCAGTGCAGGCGCGACAGCGGCGTTGCAGATAAAGAACGAATAAAGGAGGAGCTGCCATGATGAAAAAAGAATCGTTTCGACGGATCCTGATCCGGATATTCTGGATTTCTCTCGTCTTTACAATCGGATTTTCCTGGGTCTATATCCGGTATGCAGTGCCGGATCGGCTGAATCTGGTGGTCAATGAGGAAGAAGTCTTTCATTTTGCTCTTCCTCCCGGAGTGACCTTTGAGAGTGACAGCGAGGAGGTTGTCCTGAAGAATGCTTCAGAAATCCCGCAAGGAATGATCCGGATCGAACGCCCGGATGCAGTCTCTATGTATGGGAAAAATGAGGGAAGCTACCGGGTTGGAATGAAGTTCCTGGGAATTATCCGGATGAAAGACATTCAGGTGGAGGTGGTGGATGGATCTTATGCGATCCCCTGTGGAATGCCGGTGGGAATCTATTTAAAATCAAAGGGCGTTATGGTGATCGGGACAGGGCAGGTCACAAATGATACGGGAAACGTTGTGGAACCTGCTTATGGGCTCTTAAAGTCCGGAGACTATATCCAGACGGTGGACGGAGAAGATCTGGAAGATAAAAATGATCTGGTGGACGCGGTGAGCGCGTCAGACGGAAAGACGCTGGCGCTCGGAATCCGGCGTGATGGTCGCAGGATCGAGGTCGATATGACACCGGTTCTTGCGGAAGACGGAAGCTATAAGCTTGGTGCCTGGGTCAGGGATGATACTCAGGGAATCGGAACCATGACTTATGTGGATATGAACGGAAATTTTGGTGCTCTTGGGCATGGAATCAGTGATAGTGATACCGGGGAACTGGTGGATATTGAAGGTGGGGAACTCTACGAGACCCAGATCCTCGGGATCGAAAAAGGCCAGACCGGAAAGCCGGGAGTCATGTCAGGAGTGATCTATTACGGAAAAGGAACAAAACTGGGGGAAGTGAAGGAGAATACGGCAGAGGGAATCTACGGAACCGTAAACAACCATTTTCTGGATTCAATAAAAACCGATGCGATTCCCGTCGGCTTCCGACAGGATACTCACAAGGGAACTGCGTACATCCGAAGCAATGTGTCCGGGGAAGTAAAAGATTATGAGATCGAAATTCAGAAGGTGGATTACGGCAGCATTCAGAAAAATAAAGGCCTGGTTCTCCGTGTTGTAGATGAGGAACTTTTAAATTTGACAAGCGGCATTGTTCAAGGTATGAGCGGTTCACCAATTATCCAGGACGGAAAACTTATCGGGGCTGTGACCCATGTGTTTATCAACGATCCGACGAGGGGGTATGGGATCTTTGCGGAGAATATGATCTCGCATTGAGCGGGTACAATTTATGGTAAAGGTATTTAGAGCTTATAGGGGTTTAACAGAAAGTGAGCAGAGGGGAGCTGGACACAGGGGGGTATCGTTGTGAAGGAGCTCATATCCGTGTGAACAGTCATTTATTCCAGCGTTTGCAGGAACGTGCTTAACAGGTTCGCCGGGATCTGCCCTGGCGCAGATGCCTTTCCTGCGGTTCCGAAGGTCACGCAGGAGCCGACGAGCTGACCGCAGATACGGCTGATGACGCCGGTGGGGCTCATGGACATGGTGATCACCGGGGTATCACTGTGCTCCTCCTTCATGGTCAACGTTGCGTCAAGCAGAGTCAGGACATCCCGCTCACACTGCGGCATCACCGCGAATTTCACGATATCAGCGCCCAGGGACTGCATCAGGCAGAGATTGCTTATGATGATGTTCTTATCCGGCGTTGCGGTAAAGTCGTGGCGGGAAGCGACGACTTTCACGCCGACCCTGTGGGCTGCCGCAACGATCGTTTTCATCGTCTCTTCCCCACGGGAGAGTTCCACGTCAACGAGGTCGATGAGACCGCTGTCGATCACGGCGAGGATCGTCTTCGTGTAGGTCTCCGTATCGATCTCCATCATTCCGCCTTCCACTCTGGTACGGATCGTGAAGAGCACTGGAATATTTCCTAAAGCATTCCGGAATAAGGTCATTGCCTTGGTCCGGACTTCGGGATCTTCCATACCGGTGTAGAAGTCCGCACGCCATTCGATCAGGTCGAACGGAGTATTCCGGATCAGATTTACAGATTTTTTCAGGTCATCGAGATTTGTATCCGTAACCGGAATGCAGATCTTCGGCATTCCGTCTCCCAATTTTACATTTCTTACTTTTACAATTGCTCCCATAAGCGGTTACTCCCCTGTTTCTATATGATTGATGTAATATCCGGTCATGCGTTATATAACGCGCATCTCACAGAAAGAATGCCGGCGCTTTGCATTCCAAATCGGCAAAGCCTGCGAAGCGTGATCAGCTATGTCCATAGTATAAAGACAGGAGAGAAAAAAGTCAACACTTACACGCATTAAAGTTTAAAAATTTAAAGTAATATATTAACAGGAACGATCAATTCCCGCCGATCAAGCAAACTCATCGATCAATCGCAAAGGCGTGCAAAGAATTGTTAAAATAATATCATATAGATTTACAGGAAAACGGTCTTATTCCTGCATTTCACACATCAATTTTTACCATTCATACACGATTTTGTGCAGTTTGCACGAACCCCATTGTATCAGAGCTACGTTTACGTTAAAATTTAGACATGAAATGTGAAATATTTATAAAGAATATGAAGCATTTGAAAAGTGGGTATGTAATGATCCGGGTGGGACCGGACAATTACGGGTAAACAAAAAGAAGGAGAGGTAAACAGTATGAGATTAGTGAAAAGAATCACAGCAGCAGCTATGGCACTCACAATGACAGCAGCTCTTGCAGGATGCGGCAGCAGCTCCGGCAGTACATCTACAACAGCAGCAGCTGACACAACAGCGGCAGCCGTAACTGAGAAAGCGGCGGATGGTTCCAGCGCAGAGGCAGGCAGCACGTCCGTGAGCATTGACAGGGCGAAAGAGTTTGTCACAGTCGCAACCGGTCCTACGAGTGGTATCTACTACCCGATCGGCGGCGCATTCGCAACCGCATTAGGAAATGCAGGATATAAGACATCCGCACAGGCAACCGGCGCTTCCGTTGAGAACATCAACTTGATCTTAAACGGTGAGGCAGAGCTTGCGATCGCAATGCAGGACTCCGTCGTACAGGCTTATGAGGGTTTTGGTGCGTTTGAGAAGGCAGAGCCGGATCTGAGAGCCATGATGAGACTCTGGCCGAACTACGTACAGCTCGTAACCGTGGCAAGCACAGGCATCAAGAGCGTTGAGGACTTAAAGGGCAAGAGGGTCGGTATCGGTGCTCCGAACTCCGGTGTTGAGTTAAATGCGAGAATGATCTATGAAGCATACGGCATGACATATGAGGATAGTGATGTTGACTACTTATCCTACGGTGAAGCGATCGACCAGATGAAGAACGGCCAGTGCGACGCGGCATTCGTTACCTCCGGTCTTCCGAACGCAACCGTCAGCGAGCTGGCATTCAGCTACGATATGGTGATCGTTCCGATCGACGGCGAAGGCAGAGATAACCTGATCGAGAAGTATCCGTTCTTCTCCGCAAGCACGATCCCGGCCAATACATACAACAACAAAGAGGACGTGGAGAGCGTATTCGTTTACAATATCATGCTTGTAAATAAGGACGTATCCGATGACATGGTCTACGATATGCTTGACTGTATCTTCTCCGACGATGGAATCGCTACCATCAAGGCATCCCACAACACAGCAGACAAGAACATCGATGTTTCCTTCGGTGTTGACGATGTAAAGATCCCGCTTCATGACGGTGCTGCGAAGTGGTGGCAGGATCACGGTTATGAAACTCCTGAGAACTAAATTTAAAATCCTGATTCCGGTTCTTCTGGTAATCACAGCAATCTCTGCTGCCGTATTTATACGGCAGCAGAAAAAAATTCTGGTGATCGAAGAGCTTGAAACCGGAAATGTTTACCGGGAGATTCCGGTAAAGACCGGTGACGAGCTTTCCTTCCAGTGGGAACATTCCTTTGAGCATATTCCATGGTACGAGTATTACGAGATACAGAAAGACGGAAGCTTCCTTCTCCACACCATCGCGGTCGCGGGCTTCGGTGCCGGAATTCCGGCAGAGATGGACTGCAAATACCGCTACGAAGACGGACTCGTCTACATGGATGAGATCGAAAGCGTCTTTCCGCAGTTCAACTGGATCAATTCCCAGACAGCCCTGAAGAACATCAAGGTGAATGGCGAGCTCCTGATTCAGGGCTCTGACATGCCGCATCACGTAAAAATGGTGCTGAGGATCCGGAATGGTTTTGAAAAATAAGAAAAGGAAACTGCTGAAGAAACATCGACAACAGCTCTGACAACGAAGGGAAGGGAAATCTGTATGAGCGAAAAAGAAAAAAACATCGTCCCCAGTACAGCGGAAGCAGAGATGAGCGAGGAAGAAAAACAGAAACTCCTCGAGCAGTTTGATAAAGAGAGCAAGACGAGAAAGTTCGGGTCCCCGGTATTAAAGAAAGCTTACCGGGTATTCGCGATCATCGTTACCTTATATCATCTGGTTTTCGCATCCGGTCTTTACATGCCGGAAACATTAAAGCATCGTTCCATCCATGTCGGCATGATCCTGATTCTTGCCTTCATGCTTTATCCGGCCACGAAAAAAGCGAGCCGCAAAGTGATCGCGTGGTATGATTATGTATTTATCGCATTGTCAGCCGCAGTTCCGATCTATATGTGCGTAGATTATGTAAACATCATCAACCGTGCCGGAAAGCCGGACATGATGGATGTCGTGATCGGTACCCTCTTAACCCTGGTCGTTCTGGAGGCAACGAGACGTGTCTGCGGCATGGCTCTCCCGATCATCTCCATTATCTTTATGATCTACAGCCTGATGGGTACAAAACAGGGACTCATCCCGATCGATGTCCCGGGCATCTTCCTCCACAGAGGATATACATGGCAGAAGTTAATGAGCCACTTCTTCTCGAACACGGAAGGTATTTACGGATCGTCGGTCAACGTCGCGTCCACCTACATCTTCCTCTTCATTGCCTTCGGTGAAGTCATGAACAAGTGTGGCATGGGTCAGTTCTTCAACGACTTCGCAAACGCCATCGCAGGCGGCACAAAGGGCGGCCCGGCAAAGGTAGCAGTCGTTGCTTCCGGTCTTCTCGGAATGATCAACGGTGCAGCCGTAGCCGTCGTTGTTACGACCGGTTCCTTCACGATCCCGCTCATGAAAAAATCCGGCTATGACGACGAATTCGCAGGCGCCGTTGTTGCGACCGGTTCTGTCGGCGGACAGCTGATGCCGCCGGTTATGGGTGCTGCCGCATTTATCATGGCAGATACTCTTGGCATGAAGTACAACGAACTTCTTTTATCCGCGATCATCCCGGCAGTTATCTACTACATGGGCATCCTGTTCCAGATCCAGATGAGGGCTGAGAAGATGGGAATGCAGGGAACCCCGAAGGATCAGCTTCCGAAGATGTCCCAGGTCATGAAGGAGTACGGTCATCTGGCACTCCCGATCATCTTCCTCGTTTACATGCTGTTCTTCTCCGGAAAGACGGTTATCATGGCTGCGTTCTATACGATCGTATTCACGATCATCGTGGCGCAGTGCAGAAAAAATACGAGAATGACCTTCCAGGATATTCTTGATGCGATGGTAGCGAGCGCGAAGTCTACCGTATCCGTAGCGATCGCCTGCGCCTGCGTTGGTATTATCGTTGGTTCCTGCTCGATCACAGGTTTCGCCCTGAATATGGCAAATACCATCATCAGCATCGGAGGAAAGAGCCTGATGTTCACATTGGTATTCACAATGATCACCTGCATGATCTTAGGTATGGGTCTTCCGAGTATCCCGTCCTATATCATTACCTCCACGATCGCAGCTCCGGCTCTGGTACAGCTTGGTATCCCGGCCCTGGTTGCCCACATGTTCTGTTTCTACTTCGCAATGTTCGCAAACCTGACACCGCCGGTTGCCCTTGCAGCCTTTGCGGCAGCAGGTATCGCAGGCGGAAGTCCGATGAAGACAGGATGGGCATCCGTAAAGCTTGCACTTGCAGGATTCATTCTTCCGTACATGTTTGTATACAATACAGACCTTCTGCTGCTTGATACTCCGCTTGCAAAAGCGATTCAGGTTGCAGTAACTGCTGCAGTTGGTGTATTCTTAATCAGTACAGCAGTCGAAGGTTACCTGTTCACAAAGGTCAACATCGTATTGAGAATTGCCAGCCTCATTGGCGCTTATCTCCTGATCGACAGCGGTCTTGTGACAGATATCGCTGGTATCGTGATCTGCGCAGTTGTATTCGTATTCCAGAAAGCAGCTGCAAAGAAGAGTGCACCGGCGGCAGCGTAGACCTTCATAGATAACCGGTGAACACACAGGGACTGCTGCAGAAAATTTACTGCGGCGGTCCCTGTTTTTCTATATGTGTCCGTTAGAACACGCCGGGTCAGGCGTCAGACAGTTGTGATCCATGCTACGCGCAGACATTCCGAAATGGATGTTTTACGCAGATTGCAATAATTACTGCGGACAGATATAGAAAAACAGGGATCGTCAGAGACAGGAGGAAACAACATGCTGCTTGATGTTATTTACAGTATTTGCTTTAACATCTGCCTATTGGTAGTGCTCGCCTTCATGATGACGAAGATGGACTTTGTCCAGAGACTTCTCTTAAATGAAGAGGGCGGAAGTGAGGAAGGAAGAGGGGAGAGTGTCTGGCAGAGACTCTTGGAAAAGGTGCTTCTCGGCGTGATATTCGGCGTCTTCTGCATCATCTCTGATTACATCGGGATCCAGGTGACAGGGGCGCTGCCGAATGCCCGGGTGATCGGTGTTCTGTCCGCCGGATTTCTTGGCGGTCCTGTCTCCGGCTTTATCACGACAGCGATTGCGGCGGCTCACCGGTATCTGATCTTCCCTGAGCGGATCTCCACGGTGGCCTGTGTGCTCTCCGCGGTCATCCATGGGATCATCGGTTCCTTTATCGGCTGGAAGAAGAAGGAAAACCGCCAGTACTCGAATACATTTCTGCTTGGAGTCACGTTCATTTCCGAGATGATCCATATTGTTCTGATCCTGCTGCTCACCCGACCGTTTGATGCGGCCGTTGAGATCGTAAAGATCGTGATCGTTCCGATGGTGATCATCAATTCCGTCGGCATGGTGATCTTCTTTAATGTTTTTAAATCGATCTTCAACACGGAGGACTTGAAGGTTGCGTCCAAGGTCTCCCTCGCAATGAGAACCGCCGAGCGGTGTACCCCGTATCTTGGCTCTGTGGAGAAGGACCGGAAGACGGCGGGAAAGATCATCGACATTATTATGGAAGAGTACCACTGTCAGGGCGCGGCACTGATCGATGACATGAAATTTCTGGCAAGGAGCGGGGCATTTTCCAGTATCGTTCTCACAGAGAACAATTATCCGAGACTTTTATCTGCAACAAAGACCTTCAAGACAACGAGGATCAGCCGCGTGCCTTTACCGGAGGACGGATTTTATCCTCTTTATAAGGAGAATGTGATCATCTCTGCACCGATCCTCCTCGATGAGGGAAAGGTTCTGGCGCTTGTGATGCTGGTGAAGAAAAATGCCTATTCCTATCGGGCGGATATTGAATTTGTCACGGGACTGGCGAATCACTTCGCGATGCAGATCAAGCTCTCGGAGATGGAGAAACAGAAGGAAGAGCTGAGAAAAGCGGAGCTTCGGACCCTGCAGTCCCAGATCAATCCGCACTTCCTGTTCAATTCTTTAAATACGATCTCCTACTTCTGCCGGGAAAAGCCGGAGAAGGCGAGGGAGCTCTTGCTGGCACTGAGCTCCTATTTCCGCAGCATGCTGGAGGATACCGATTATATGGTAACTCTTGACACGGAACTTGAGCATGTAAAAGCCTATACGATGCTTGAGGAGGCGCGGTTTGAAAAACGTCTCTCGATCGAGATCAATGCGGATCCGGAGGCGCTGCGAAGCTGCGTGCCGAACCTGATCTTACAGCCCATCGTGGAGAATGCGGTCCATCACGGGGCAATGCAGAGGGAAAAAGGAGTCGGAAAGGTCATCGTAAACGTAAAACGGGAGGAACGGTCCACGAGGATCGACGTGATCGACAACGGACCGGGAATGGACTACCGGATCGTCCAGAGCCTGTACGGCGGGGAAAAAGTGGAACACACAGGAATCGGAATGATGAACGTGCAGCAGAGACTGATCTCCTTATACGGAAAGTCCTACGGACTCCAGATCGTGACAAGTGAAGAAGGGACGGACGTGCGGATGAACATTCCGGACAGCGCGGCTGGAAGCGCGCAGCAGGAGAAAACGCCAGGCTGACGATCTTCTGAAAGAACAGATGACAGCAGCCTGCTGTTTGGAACAGCGGCGTTTTTGACAGAACATGGGAGGCATGAGGTATGAGAATAGCAGTAGTTGACGATGAGCGCCCGGCAAGAAGCGAACTTAAATATCTGGTGGAACAGTGTGAGCCAGAGGCGGAGATCGCGGAGGCCGACGGAAGCGAAGAATTTCTTGCAATGCTGGAAAATGAGACCTTTGATGTGTGTTTTGTGGATATTAATCTGGGTGGAATGAACGGCACTACGCTGGCATCCATGATAAAGAGAAAGCAGCCGGACACGCTGATCATCTTTGCCACTGCGTTCCAGGAATACGCGGTAAAGGCCTTTGAGATCGGGGCGGTGGATTATCTCTTAAAACCCTTTGACTATGAGCGCGTCAAACGGGCGATGGAGCGGGTCCATGAACACATAAAGGAAAAGGCCGCCGGTCCCGGATATGAAATCGGGAAGATCATGGTGAACGTGGGCTCCAGCTTTCAGGTTGTTGACGTGGCGGATATCGTGTTCATCGAGACGGAAAAGCGTTCCTGCAAGATCCATATGAAGGACGGATCCTTCTATCTGCAGAACGAGTCATTGAACAATTATGAGACCCACCTGAAAAAGAGCCGGTTCTTCCGGATCCACAAGAGCTACCTGATCAATCTGGATTATGTGAAGGAGATGCAGGTGAGCTACAATAACGGATATTGTGTGAAGATGAAGTACTATGATGCTGAGGCATTGCCCATCGGTCGGACCCAGGTAAAGGAATTCCGGCAGATTTTTGAAAAGTAGGAATAATCAGAACAGTAAAGCAAATATTGAAAAATAAAGATCCCGCCAAAAGCCAGGACGTACAGATATTGTACAGAGGAAGGTTTCGGCGGGATCTTTAAATATCACAAAAAATTCACATACCTCCCTTGACATTGAATATTTGATATGTTACATTACATATAGAACAGTGAGGTGGTGAATATGTCATCGACAAAGAGAGATTATTATGATGTGCTGGGCATCTCGAGAGACGCGGATGCTGCGGCAATTAAACGTGCATATAGAAAATTGGCAAAGAAGTATCATCCGGACTCCAATCCTGGCGATAAGACGGCGGAGCAGATGTTTAAGGATGTAAATGAGGCTTACGACGTTTTGAGTGATCCAAAGAAGAAGAAGCTTTACGACCAGTTCGGACATGCTGCTTTTGATGAGACGGCAGGTTACGGACAGGGCGCCGGAGCAGGTGCCGGTGGTTTTAGCGGGTTCGGCGGCTTCGGAAACGGTGCCGGCGGAGCATACCGGTCTGGATCCTTCCGCTCCGGAGATGGAACATATCATGAATTCCATTTTGAGGGCGGTGACGGGGATGATATCTTCGGTGATCTGTTTGGAAATATGTTTGGCGGCAAAGGAAGAGCTGGCAGCGCTGGCTTTGGCGGTTCCGGCTTCCATGGCTTTGGCGGCGGAAATGGATTTTCCGGTTCTGGATTTTCTGACCGCGGCAACGACTTAAATGCGGAGGTCCAGATAACCTTCGATGAGGCCGTTCATGGCTGCGAAAAGACCATCACGATCCAGAACCCGAACCAGCCTGGCAGCAGACCGCAGACCCTGAAGGTAAAGATCCCGGCAGGCATCGAGACCGGAAAGAGCATCCGGCTTGCAGGTAAAGGAATGCCGGGAACCGGCGGTGGTGCCGCGGGCGACCTGCTTCTCAAGATCACAGTCGGTGAGAAGCCGGGCTGGACGAGAAAGGGCATGGATGTCTACAGCGATGTGGAAGTTCCGTTCACCACGGCCGTCTTCGGCGGTGAGACTCTTGTCCACACGTTATATGGCGATGTGGTCTGCAAAATCAAAGCCGGAACCCGCTCCGGTACAAAGATCCGTCTCCGCGGCAAAGGTATCGTCTCCTTAAAAGACCCGTCACTCCACGGTGACCAGTACGCCGTCGTAAGAATACAGGTTCCGGATGACTTAAGTCCGGAGGCAAAGCAGAAGCTTAAGGAGTTTGAGGAGATCTGCAGGCGGGATGGAAGATTCCATGCGGCATAAATAAAGAAAAATTAAAGAGATCCGGGATCCCATCATGTATGGATGGTCTCCCGGATCTTTTTGATGAATATGGATAATTATTTCCCAAAAGAATCAATGTATTCTTTCGCAGTGATCTGATCCAGATCAAAATTTTTACATATTTGTTCCAGAATAGTATCATCGCTTAAATGGAATTCTCTTCCCATGCGAATCATTGCTAATATTCCTTTTTTCTGTCCAATTTCGATTCCCTTCTTCTCACCAATTTCAATTCCAGTAGATAAAATACTCATACGTGCGACCTCCCATTCTTCATTTTGCTTAACCTCAGCTACTATCGCATCGAGTGTTTTCAATCGTTCGTCCAATATCGTGATCTCCGGATTATCAAGCGTAGAATTCTTACAGTACTGAAGAAAACTCACAAGCTCATCCCGTCCATTCTTGCTGGTCATATTTAAAAATATTTTCTTAGTTCCATCTTCTAACTCCATCTCGGGAAACTCATGACACCGCTCAGTAAACGTATACATTGCGCGGTCTTTCCCGAAAATATCCTTCTGAGTGATAAATGTCACGATCGTTGAAGGCAGATGGCGGTATTTTGTTTTCCTTCCGGACTTCAGTATCGGACTGTCCAAAAGTCCCTGATAAAACCTTGATCGCTTTCGCACATCATCGATGTCTGAGTCATTCTGCATTTCCGTCGCAAAATGCCGGGAATCCTCAGATACCGCCCATGCATCCAGCCGGATGCCCCGTTCTCCTTTTGCGTTAAGTACAACTTCCTCCACATGAACCTGATTCAGCTTTAGATCAGGCTCCCCTAAAATAATACTCAGCACGCATTCATGTGCCTTTTTGCGCTTCATGACCGCCAGAAATAAGGCAAAATCACTGAGATTTACTTTCGAAGGATCAATGATATCCGCATACTCCGCCGGAATATCATAAGCATAATGATTCTGTTGTTTCATACCAGACCTTCCTTTCCTGAGATTAGGCAGGAAAGTGCTTCTTTCGACTCCCAGCCAGATGATTTTGGTGTTTTAGCAAAGAGTCTTCAGATGCCGAATCCGGCTTAGATGATATTAGATAATAGAATTCATTAGAAACCTTGCTTAAATGTATCTTAACATGGTGCTTTTGGAAAAGCAAGGGAGTCCGGTATAAAAGAATTATAAAGAAAAAAGAGCAGGACTCCCCCAAAGGAATCCTGCTCTGATACAATTCACACGGTTAATTATTTGATCACATGGATCCAGCCTTCCGGTGCCTCGATGTGGCCCATCTGGATGCCTGTTAATGTGTCGTAGAGCTTCTGGATCACCGGACCCATTTTCTCCATGCCGCTCGGGAAGCAGATCTCGTTGCCGTGGTCTACGATCTTGCCGACCGGGGAGATAACAGCAGCGGTACCGCAGAGACCGCACTCAGCGAAATCTTTTACTTCTGTAAACGGAACCGGACGCTCCTCTGTCTTTAAACCGAGGTAATGCTCAGCAACGTAGAGGATGGAGCGGCGTGTGATGGACGGAAGGATAGAGTCGGACTTCGGTGTTACGACTGTGCCGTCTTTTGTAACGAAGATGAAGTTTGCTCCGCCTGTCTCCTCAACATAGGTTCTTGTAGCAGCGTCGAGATACATGTTCTCATCATAGCCCTGTTTGTGAGCATCAACGATGGCATGTAAGCTCATTGCGTAGTTTAAGCCGGCTTTTACATGGCCTGTTCCGTGAGGTGCTGCGCGGTCGAAGTCTGTGACACGGATTGTGATCGGCTTAGCGCCGCCCTTGAAGTACGGGCCGACCGGTGTACAGAAAGCACGGAACTGGTACTCGGATGCCGGTTTCACACCGATTACCGGGTTTGTACCGAACATATACGGACGGATGTAAAGAGTTGCGCCGGAACCGTACGGCGGAACGAAATCAGCGTTTGCCGCAACCAGCTTTGTGATCGCGTCAATGAAGCGCTCCTTCGGGAACTGCGGCATCTCAAGTCTTGCTGCGGAGTTCATCATACGCTCAGCGTTTAAGTCCGGGCGGAAGGTTACGATGTGGCCGTCTTCTGTTGTGTATGCCTTTAAGCCCTCGAAGCAAGTCTGTGCATACTGGAATACACATGCACACTCGTTTAAGGTGATCATATCATCAGTTGTAAGAGTTCCCTCATCCCAGGAACCATCTTTGAAGTTGGATACATATCTGTAATCAGTTTTGATGTAACCGAATCCGATATTGGACCAGTCGATATCTTTCTTTGCCATTGGAAATTCCTCCATTCTGCCGTCTGACCGGCATTGTATTTTTTGCCGCCGGGGTCGGACGGTAATGTCTTTTTACTGCGGTACTGTTTCGATGTAATGAACAGTTACCGTGTTTTCTATTATAAGTACTTAAGATTTATCCTGCAAGTTCTTTATGGCAAAAAGATGAAAAAAATATGGGAAAATGGGAGAAATAATGCTACAATATAACCTTAAGGAATAAAGAATATTCCGCAGATTTATTCAGCATGCCCGCAGAGGCCAGACGCCTGCTATAAGAGTGAGTGAGGGAGCTGTAACTGGCGGACATGTAGCCGGAACCTTTCGGGGCAGACAGACGGATACCGGAGATGTGCGGAAAAGAAAAAAGCTGGGGAAAGGCAGAAATAACAATGGAACAAAAGAAAAACAGACTGCACTACGCCTGGTTCATCCTTGCGGGCTGCTGCATCCTGCAGGGGGCGACTCTGGGACTCATCAACAACTGTGCCGGTGTCTTTTACTCCCCGATCTGCAAAGAGCTGGGATTTGAGCTGGGAAAACTTACGATGTACCGGATGCTCTACTGCATCAGTTCTGCTTTGGCACTGCCATTTGTGGCGACAAGCTTTCGGAAACATGATGTGCGGATCGTGATCAGCATTGCAGCTGTCATATACGGAGGCTGCGCGGCCCTCATGGGTACCTTCCATGAACTGTGGCAGTGGCATTTGACAGGCATCATTCAGGGAATTGCCTCGTCCTTCGTCTGCATGATCCCGGCGCCGATCATTCTTGGAAACTGGTTTAAGAAAAAGACCGGAATGGCGGTGGGAATCTCCGCGGCGTTCTCCGGTCTCGTCGGCATGATCGGCAGCAGCTTTCTTGGAATGGCGATCCCGGCATTCGGATGGAGGGTGAGCTATGTGGCGGTTGGAATCGTCAGTACCGCGCTGGTCCTCCCGATCTCCCTGTTCATTCTCCGCTATAAGCCGGAAGAGATGGGACTTCTGCCGTACGGGGCAGAGAATGTGGAGCAAAGGGCTGTATCAGGCACATCAGCGCCTGCATCCGTGGAAAACGGGACCCCGATAAAAGAATTGCTGCGTCAGCCGGAATTTTATATTGCCGTAGGTGCATACTGGACCAGTGTGTCATGCGCGTACCTGAATTCCTTCCTGACGCCCTGTGGGATCGCAGCCGGCCTGACGCTGCAGGCAGCGGCCATGATGACGAGCATCTCCCTTCTCGGAAATATGTCCAGCAAGCTGATCCTCGGAAAGATCAGCGACAGCCTTGGGATCATCAGGACCTTTGAAGTTTCGATTGCGCTGGCGTTTCTTGGACATGTACTGCTGTTTGTCGGTTCTCCGGAGACGGTGATGGCGGGCTCCCTGTTTTATGGTGTGACACTTCCCCTATCATCCGTCATGATGCCGCTGTTCTGCAGGATCTTCTGGAATGGTGAGACCTATAGTACAGCATATGCCTATTCCACCATGGTGGGAACGCTTCTGGGAGCGCCCTTCAACATGTGGTTTGGAACCTTTTATGATATAACGGGAGATTACAGGCTGACCATTGGAGTGAGCGCGGCGATGCTTATTATGTTGACCTTCCTCATCATTCTTGAGGGTGTTCGTCTGAAACGGGCGAAGTCCGGAAAGTCTCCTTCGCAAGCTCGATAAAGGCGTCCATCTCACCGGTGTGCCATTTGTCTTTGTGATAGAGGACCTGCCGGTAGAGTTCCATGTGAAAATCCTTTACCGGCAGGATCGAGAGGATGCCGGATTCCACTTCATGCCTTACGGCAAACTCCGGGAGAAATGAGATCCCGGCGTTCTGCTTCAACATATTGATAATGAATTCAGTGTTTCCAATTTCCAGGAAAGGCTTGATCTCCTTTCCGAGAGATGCCAGACACCGGTCAAGAACGAACCGGTAGCTGGCATTTTTTTCGGTCAGGAGGAACGGGTGGCTGATGACCGAGGCAAGGTCTGTGGGATCATTTTTTGCCAGCGTGTGGACGGAGGAAGAGACAAAGGAGATATTTTCCGGCGCTTCCAGAACTTTTATAAAACGCTTGTCGTCAATGGGCTGGTCGAGGAGATAGACCAGATCGATAGAGTTCTTGTTCATGCGGTCCAAAAGAACATCCGGGGAGTCCAGAACGATGCTCACGGAGACGTTCGGGTAAAGCTGATGGAATTTCTTTAAAAGATCCGGAAAGATGGATTCACAGATGGATTCAATGGTTCCGATGGTGAGGTCACCGGAGAGCTCAGTGGAGGCGGAAACCGCGTTTTTCGCGTCGGCGACGGTGCCAAGGATTGTCACGGCATAGCGGTAAAAGATCTCCCCGTGATGAGTCAGAACCGTCTTTTTTCCGAGGCGGTCAAAGAGATGAATGCCGAGTTCCTCCTCTAACTGCTTGATCTGGACCGTGACGGCGGCCTGGGAATAGCCTAACGCCTCGGCGGCTTTTGAAAAACTCTGCTTTTGCGCGATCTGTAGAAACGTGCGGATTTCTCGAAGTTCCATGGCGGATTCCTTTCTGCCCTATAAAAATTTATAAACGATCTGTTTAAAACGTTCAATTTTACTTTTAGCACTTCTTATGATACGCTAAGAATATAGAAATTGCAAGAAAATAGCAGGATAGAATGCGAATTTTCAGGATGTGAGACTCGGAGTCATGAATGGCAGGCGGAAAAAGTGATCCGATCGGCAGAAAAGAACGGAGAAAGGACGGATACAATGGAGAAAAGCGATATCAGATATCAGGCATATGTGAGTATTCTGGAAGAGGAACTGAAGCCGGCGATGGGATGTACGGAGCCGATCGCCATCGCTTACTGCGCGGCAGTCGCGAGAGAAGTGCTCGGCGGACTCCCGGAGAAGGTGAAGGTAGGAGCCAGCGGCAGCATGATCAAGAACGTAAAATCCGTGATCGTCCCGAATACGGATCATTTAAAGGGAATTCCGGCGGCGGCGGCGGCAGGAATCGTTGCAGGTGATCCGAAAAAGGAACTTGAGGTCATAGCGTCTGTTACAAAAGAGCAGATCACGGCGATGAAGGAATTCCTTCAGACGACCCCGGTGGAAGTGGAACATATTGATAACGGCATCACCTTTGATATTATTGTGACACTGACACGCGGAACAGATACCAGCATGGTCCGCATCGCAAATTATCACACGAATGTGGTACATATTGAAAAGAACGGAGAAGTCATCAGGGATATCCCGGTGAATGGTGAGGAGGAGGAAGGTCTTACGGATCGCTCACTGCTCGATATGGAGCATATCTGGGACTTTATCCACACAGTGGATGTGAACGATATCAGAGAGGTTCTGGAGCGCCAGAAAACTTACAATATGGCAATCGCCAGAGAGGGAATGCGTGGGCAGTATGGATCCAACATCGGCGCACTTCTTCTCGATATGAACGGAAATGATGTCCGTACACGGGCGAGAGCCATGGCGGCAGCCGGATCCGACGCACGAATGAACGGATGTGAGCTTCCGGTTATCATCAACTCCGGCAGTGGAAATCAGGGAATCACGGCTTCTGTTCCGGTCATCGTATACGCAACGGAGCTGGGAGTCGATGAAGATACCATGTACCGGGCGATGGCACTCTCAGATCTCACGACGATCCACCAGAAGACGCCCATCGGAAGACTTTCCGCCTACTGCGGTGCAGTCAGCGCGGGTGCGGGGTCCGGAGCGGGGATCGCGTATCTCTCCGGAGCGTCCTATGATGAGGTGGTCCACACCGTGATCAATGCGGTAGCCATTATCTCCGGTATGGTCTGTGACGGCGCGAAAGCGTCCTGCGCGGCAAAGATCGCTGAGGCGGTGGACGCGGGGATCATCGGCTACTATATGGCAAAGCGTGGTCAGAACTTTGATGACGGTGACGGAATCGTGACGGCCGGGATCGAGGCGACGATCCGCAACGTGGGACGTCTCGCAAAAGAGGGAATGAAGGAGACGAATGATGAGATCATCAGCATTATGATCGGGAGCTGAGGTCTGTCATCCCGTGTGAATTAAGATATGAAAGTATGGTTTCGGAGTGTTGTCCAGGTGACGGCACTCCGCTTTTGATGTATAAGGTTTTTTCTGTGAGAAATAACCTTAGTTTGATAAAGAATAACAAAGAAGTGGAAAGATATGGCAAAAAATGATACATTATATACAAGAAAAGCCGCGGGAATGTGCGGCTTTCAGAAATTCTTTTCAGCAGTGATGCGTGGGAAGAGAGATAGAAAAATGAGGGAGGGAAGAACATGAGCTATGATATCAATCTGAAACATCTGGAATACTTCATCAAGGTGGCGAGACTTGGTTCCATCAACAAGGCGGCCCAGATGCTCTATGTTTCCCAATCCCATCTTGGAAAGATCATTCATGACCTGGAGGAGACCGTTGGAGCGCCGCTCTTAAACAGGAGCCGTCAGGGCGTGACGCTGACTCCCGAAGGAAATGAGTTTTTGGAGCGGTCGGTGCGGATCTTAAAGGAAATGGAAGAAATGCACCTGCGGCCTTTAAAAGAGATGGAGAAGACAGAGCCCCTGGCGGTGTCCATGACAAAGTTCTCCCATGTAATGGAGAGTTTTATCACTATCGTGAGACGTTACCAGGATCAGCTGGAATTCACCCACCGCCTGTATGAGGGGCAGTTGGAGGATGTCATCGAGGATGTGGTCTCCGGGCGGGCCGACATCGGAATTTTCCATTTCGACAGCCAGAGACATGAGGAGATCCAGGTGATGGCGGCGGCAAAAGGCCTTACATATCGGTTCCTCTCCTATGTGGAACCGCAGATCGTGATCTCAAAGGATCATCCGCTCGTCCGGGAGAAGAAGCCGATGACGAGGGAGAATCTTGCGAATTACGGATTTATCCGCTATATGGGGCTGTATGACGATATTCTCTCCAATATCCTCGGACCAAATGAGGATGGGGGAAGTACGGGAAAGAAGAAGGAGATTTATGTGACAGGGCGTGCGACGCTCATGAACCTGATCTCACAGACGGATTTTTACAGCATCGGAATCCATGACTTTGACAAGCAGCTGTCGGATTTCCGGGCAGTTTCCGTGCCGATTCCGGGGTGCGAGGTGAAGCTGGAATTCGGGTATGTGACACTTGCGGATGTGCCGATCTCCGGGATCGGGGAAGAGTTTTTGAAGGAAGTAAGAGAGCGGCTTGAGAGGGGACAGGACGTTTAAAATAAGAAAAAAGCACGGAAAATGTGCTGACAGGAGTTTCCTGCGAAGTATGGAAAGTGCGGCAGCAGGAGTGAAAGGTCATATAGGAAAGGAGTAAACAAAAGTTATGTTTCAGGATCTGATCAATGAGGCGCTGGAAACGGGACGCCCATACATCAAAGAGGGGGAGGTTGCGACGTACATTCCGGAGCTTGGAAGAGCGGACAAGAATAAGCTCGGAATCAGCATCTTCTGCCGGGATGGAAGCCGGTTCTCCTGCGGGGACACGAAGGACCGGTTCAGCATCCAGAGTATTTCGAAGGTTATCAGCCTTGCGGTAGCCCTTGAGGTCTGCGGGTTTGACATGGTGTTTGAGAATGTGGGGATGGAACCGTCGGGGGACGCCTTCAACTCCCTGATCAAGCTTGAGGGATCCAACAGCCATCCATACAATCCGATGATCAATTCTGGAGCAATCGCAGTGGCGAGCTTTATTGAGCCGAAGGTATCGTTTGAGGAGATGCTGAAGCTGGCGAGATGTTTCTGTCAGGATGACGGGATCGTTCTGGATGAGAAAGTCTACGGTTCAGAGATGTCAACGGTGGCGAGAAACCGCGCCATCGCCTATCTTTTAGAGAGCAAGGGCGTGATCAATGGAAATGTGGAGGAAGCGCTGGATTTCTATGTGAAAATGTGCTCGCTGAGCGTCACGGCGGAAAGCCTTGCGGGATTGGGACTTCTGCTCGCGAATGACGGAGTGGATCCATCCGGAAAGCGGCTGCTGAATTCCGATACCGTGAGAGTCGTGAAGACGATCATGCTGACCTGCGGCATGTATGACGGGTCCGGGGAATTTGCGGTCCGTGTGGGAATCCCGTCGAAGAGCGGTGTCGGCGGCGGGCTGCTGTCTGTTGTTGACGGGAAGATGGGGATCGGAATCTATGGTCCGTCCCTGGACGCAAAGGGAAACAGCATTGCGGGGAGAAAGATCCTGCAGTTCCTTTCCTCACAGATGAAATTGCATATTTTTGCGAAGAAAGACTGAGTAGTTTTTTGATGAAGGGTAACAGTTCATCAGGTTACGATGAAAGTATGAAAGTGGTACGGGACCCAGGGAAAAATGGGCGGACGGAAACTTTCTTCTTTAGAGAAAAATTAGGAAGGGGAGGTATTAAGAGAGAAAATCAGGCAGAAGTTTGGGCTGATGATCACACAAAGATGCAGGTTGTCGCAAGCGACCGCGCTCGGCACGAGAATGTGTCGAGGTACATTCTTCTTCGGGGATAATGAAATGTGTGGTCCTGGCAAAATTTCCTGGCAAAATGATTGTAAATACGGGTAACTTACAGTAAAATTTTGGGGTAACAAAAAAAGAAAAAAAGAGGGGTAACAACACATGTACGATTTGTATGGGGCACTGATCGGGAATCTCAGTAATTATCTTTACACATACATCCTGATCATCTTACTTGTTGCAGGCGGAATCTACTTTACGGTCCGCACAAAGTTTGTTCAGTTCCGCTATTTAAAGGAATCTTTGCGGGTCGTTCTCGCACCGAGTGAGGATGACAAGGCGATCTCGTCCTTTCAGGCACTCATGGTTTCGACGGCATCCCGTGTGGGAACCGGAAATATCGCAGGCGTATCCACAGCAATCTGTCTCGGCGGACTCGGATCATTATTCTGGATGTGGCTCACAGCGCTTCTGGGAATGTCTACTGCTTTCGTGGAGGGAACTCTGGCTCAGATCTACAAGCGCCGTTCCGATGACGGCGGCTGCTACGGCGGTCCGTCCTACTATATCGATCAGGCAACCGGAAAACACTGGCTCGGAATCCTGTTTGCAGTGTTCATGATCCTGACCTACATGGTCGGCTTCAATCTGGTTGCATCCTTCAATATCGCAGATGCATTCCGTGTCATTCCGGCATACTCCCAGAATGAAAACCTTGCAAAATGGATCATCGGCGGCGTGCTTGCAGTGTTATTCTTCGTCTGCATCAGCGGCGGTGGAAAACAGATCGCAGGGATCACGGAAAAGATCGTTCCGTTCATGGGATTCTTTTACATTGCGGTTGCCGTGTTCGTGATCGTGACCCATATCACACTTCTTCCAGGAGTGTTCGCAGAGATCTTCCGCAACGCGTTTGATGTGAAAGCAATTTTCGGCGGATTTACGGGGTCTGCGGTCATGCTTGGTATCAAGAGAGGTCTTTTCTCTAACGAAGCCGGTGTCGGCGCTGCTGCGTGTGCGGCTGGTTCCGCGGGTGTTTCCCATCCGGTAAAGCAGGGACTTGTTCAGGTGCTTTCTGTATTCCTTGATACCTGTATGATCTGTACAGCAACTGCGATGCTGCTGCTCTGCTCCGGTGTGGAGCCGGATGCGGATATGGCCGGAATGGCCTATGTGCAGGCGGCTATGAACAACACACTCGGCAAGTTTGGTGTTGTGTTTATTACAGTTTCCCTGTTCCTGTTTGCATTTACGACTCTGCTTGGAAACTTCTATTATGCGGAGACAGGGCTTGCGTATCTTTGCGGCATGACTCCATCTAATGGGGCAAAGTGGTGCATGAGGATTGTTGCTGCGGTGGTTGTGTGCGTCGGCGCTACGATGAAGCTTGGTATTGTCTGGGATACAGCGGATGTGCTGATGGGCTTCATGGCGCTGATCAATGTGCCGGTGATCGTTATTCTCCTGAAGCCGGTACTGCGGTGTCTTGAGGATTATACAGAGCAGAAAAAGGCCGGAAAGAATCCGGTGTTTAAGGCGGAGCATATTGGACTGAAGGAGAAGGTGGACTTCTGGAATTAGGGACGATATTTCCGGGAATGGAATTGGATATGGAAATAGGTGAAGGGCAGCCGCAAGGCTGTCCTTTTTTTGGGGGACGGGAGCGACGAGTTTGGCGAGAGTACGCTGCCGGTCAGCGTTCAGCCTCAGACGCTTGGATTTTCCGGGCGGTTCCTCTAAGCTTGCGAAAGAATGCTAAGGACGGGGAAAAGTCGGCACAACTCGCCTTCGGCTCAAACAAGTGCCGCCTGTCCCCCAACGCATTCTCCCGCGAGCTAAGAGGAAACCATGCCCGGAAAATAATGCGTCTGAGCCTGGCGGCAGACCGGCAGCTGGTCGTGGCTGTGCGAAGGAAAAGTTCTTATATTACATAGTCATCTCCGGGCTGACCATTCTGCACGAGGTCGGCGATGGTGACGCCGTCCAAGTATTCGTTGACGACTTTGTCGAGACCCTGCCAGAGAGGGAGAGTTTTACAGCTTCCCATTCTGGGACAGTCGGTGCTGCCGGGCTCTAAGCAGGCTACCGGAGCCATGGAGTTTTCAGTGAGGCGAAGGATGCTGCCGACTGTGTACTGTTCCGGTGCTTTTGTGAGGCGATATCCGCCGCCTTTACCGCGGACCCCCTCTAAGAGTTTTGCCTTTACGAGGATTTTGATGATGCCCTCGAGGTATTTTTCAGAGATCTCCTGTCTCGCTGCTGTATCTTTTAATGGAATATAGCCGTCTGTCTGGTGCTCCGCAAGATCGATCAGGACGCGGAGAGCGTAGCGGCCTTTTGTTGAAACCATCATAATCTGTATCCTCCCATGCTGCTGCGTGTTGCTGAATATTTTTGATCGTAATGTAAGTTTAACATTATTCCTATTATAATACAAGGTTTAAGGGAAATAAAGACAGTGAAAAGGATAAAGGTGTTGTGATATATGATAGAAATTTTCTAACATGATATCCGGAATGAGACTTGACAAACAGATGATATCGCCATATAATCCTATTAACATATATGAAAGGTAGGTAATAACTTATGGCAAACATATATACATCCGCAGACCAGCTGATCGGAAAGACTCCGCTCTTAGAGCTTACACAGATTGAAAAATCCGAGGGACTTAACGCGAAGATCCTTGCGAAGCTGGAATATTTCAATCCGGCCGGATCGGTAAAGGACAGGATCGCGAAGGCGATGATCGATGACGCTGAGGCGAAGGGAATCTTAAAGACTGGTTCTACGATCATCGAGCCGACTTCCGGAAACACAGGAATCGGTCTTGCGTCGGTTGCGGCTGCCCGCGGTTACCGGATCATTATCGTTATGCCTGAGACCATGAGTGTGGAGAGGCGCCAGCTTATGAAAGCCTACGGCGCGGAGCTTGTGCTCACTGAGGGCGCAAAGGGAATGAAGGGCGCGATCGCAAAGGCGGAGGAGCTCGCAGAGGAGATTCCGGGAAGCTTTATTCCGGGACAGTTTGTAAACCCGGCGAATCCGGAAGTTCATGAGAGAACAACCGGGCCGGAGATCTGGGAAGATACGGACGGCAAGGTTGATATTTTTGTCGCTGGTGTCGGCACCGGCGGAACCATCACCGGAACCGGAAGATATTTAAAGAAGCAGAATCCGGACGTGAAGGTCGTTGCGGTGGAACCGGCAAGCTCCCCGGTACTGAGCCAGGGCAAGGCAGGCTCCCACAAGATCCAGGGAATCGGAGCCGGATTTGTTCCGGATGTTCTCGACACAAAGGTTTATGATGAGATCATCGCTGTGGAGAATGATGACGCGTTCGCGGCAGGAAAGTTAGTTGGAAAGAAGGAAGGAGTCCTCGTGGGAATTTCCTCCGGTGCGGCGATCTGGGCAGCGATCGAACTTGCGAAGAGACCGGAAAACGCAGGAAAGACGATCGTGGCACTGCTTCCGGATACCGGCGACAGATACCTTTCCACACCGTTATTCGCGGACTAAGGGAAGAAAAAACAGATAAAAATATATGAGAAAGACTGCGGGTCCATATCGGTTGATATGTGGATCAGCAGTCTTTTTATGCAGCAGGAAATGTCGGGGAATTCCCTGTTGCATAAAAGGCATTAACGTGCTAAAGATGCGCACTCGCGCAAAGATGTAGATTGCCGCACGCGACCGCGCGAGGCGCGAGAATGTGCCAGGCACATTCTTTTTCTACAATGGAAGCTCCAAATGTGCCGGGCGTATTTTTTGCGTTTTTGACAGAAGGTCGTGAAAAACTGTTTGGAGCAAAAGTAAATAAATCCTGAAAAACAATAATGATTACTATTATTGACATTTAAAACAAAGTATGTTAGAATACAACCATAAACAAGACGATACGCAACAGACAAGACGATATACAACAAAAAAGACGACCGTCAGACAGAAACGGTAAATTACAGGAACAGAAAGAATCATTTTGCAAAAAGAAGGGAAAACAATAAGAAAACAAGAATCAGAAAGGAGTTCAACACTATGAGCAGATACGCAGGAACAAAAACAGAAAAGAACCTCGAGGCAGCATTCTCCGGTGAATCCCAGGCGAGAAACAAATATACCTACTTTGCATCCGTAGCAAAGAAGGAGGGATACGAGCAGATCGCGGCTTTATTCTTAAAGACAGCTGACAACGAGAAAGAGCACGCGAAGATGTGGTTCAAGGAGTTAGATGGAATTAGCGATACCGCTGCGAATCTTGCAGCCGCTGCAGCCGGTGAAAACTACGAGTGGACCGATATGTACGAGGATTTTGCGAAGACCGCCGATGAGGAAGGTTTCCATGCTCTCGCAGCAAAATTCCGTATGGTAGGCGAGATCGAGAAGCACCATGAGGAGCGCTACCGTGCCCTTCTTAAAAATGTGGAGACAGCTTCTGTATTCGAAAAGAGTGAAGTAAAGGTATGGGAGTGCCGCAACTGTGGGCATATCGTGATCGGAACAAAGGCACCGCAGGTATGTCCGGTCTGCAGCCATCCGCAGAGCTACTTTGAAGTTCGCGAAGAAAATTATTAAGTCATATGCTTACGTTATGGCACTGTTCTATTTCATTGCCTGCTGAATGAAAGGCATCGAAAAGAAGGGGCTGTCGCATTAGCAAATATTTTTTGCTGGGCGGCAGCCCTGCTTTATGCCCAAATGGCATCGAAATCGGTCACGTTTTCGATGCCATTCTTTATAAACGCAGTTCATTCCCAGGCATCCCTTTCGGCATGCCTTATTTCAGGCTGTTTTGTTTTCAACTATCAAAATCTATGCCCTTTTTAATGGAAAAAGATAACTTCCCGTTCTTCCGGTCTGAATCTTGCAATGGAGCTTATTGATATTTCGTCCCATCGCCAGAAGGATGCTCTCTGCCAGTGCATTTGCCTTTCCACGATACAGATATCTTCGAAAATTCATGTCCTCTTTTACGTCAGCAAAAGAACCTTCTGCCTGAATACTGCGATTCATACGGAGCATCGTTCCCTACTCACTTGTGATCCGTTCCAGATCTTCTGCACGTTTTTGACTCATCGTCTTCGAGACCATCAGCACTTTATTACGTTTTTCCATAGGTGTTTTGCAGTTGTTTCCCTTGATACATTCCGTTTTATAAGGACAGCCGGTACAGTCTGGACTTCTGTAATAAGTTTTTACACTGACATATCCGCTGGCTGTTTTACTTCTGCGTTCATTTGTAACAGTCAGTTCCCTTCCATTCCGATAGATATAGCTGTCTCTGTCTGCGTGATACTCCATGTTTTCTCTTCTGCTGATGTCTTTTTTGTATTTTCGGGTTTTCGAAATCTCATAGTTCTGCGGCTTTATATAGGCGGTCTGTCCGTTTCCCTCTGTTGTTGTTCGATTTTTGGTGTATGGTAAATGTCTTGCTTTAGATTGCTGTTTACTTCGGTCGTAATTTAATTGTAAATATTTTTTGAATGTTTCCAACAAGATATTGACTTTAATCGTAATTATGAGCATAATGTTATTGAGTTATTATAACCGAGGTGAGTGTATGGATTACATGACTGAACTCACCGCTATTGCAAAAACGCATGGCGGAATTATTGAAACGAAAATAGCAGCGCAACGCGGCATCTCCAAGGCGATGCTTTATAAGTTGTGCAAAGAAGATAAAATCCATCGTATTGTAAAAGGCCAGTACATTCTTCCCGATGATATGCAGGATGAATTATTGGCAATCAGTAACCGTTCAGAAAGAATCATTTTTTCTCACGAAACAGCTCTTTACCTTCACGGAATTTCTGACCGTACTCCATTTGAGCATACGGTTACTGCACCGTCTGGTTGTATTCCTTCTGCGGCAATTAAATCTGAATGCAAAGTGTATTATATCAAGCCTGAATTGTTTGAACTTGGCAAAACAACGCTGAGAACACCTGCTGGAAATGATGTTCCTGCATACGATCTTGAACGCACCATTTGTGATGTAATTCGCAGCCGTAACAAATTGGGAACTGAAACATTTTTAGCGGCACTTAAAATGTACGCCGCAAGCCCGAAGAAAAACCTAAACCAACTGAATACATATGCAAAACAGATGCGTGTTGAAAAAGTGTTGCGTCAATATTTGGAGGTGCTTCTGTGAGTAAAGCAATGAGTTTGAAGGCGAAAATTCGCAATATCGCAAAACAGAAGAATATCCCTGCACAGGTCATTCTGCAGAACTATATGTTTGAGCGTCTGCTTGTCCGCCTTTCCGCTTCCGAATACAAAGAGAAGTTTGTATTAAAGGGCGGTATGTTGGTAGCCGCCATTGTCGGACTCGACAACCGCGCAACCATGGATATGGACACCACTCTTAAAAATCTGCCCCTTACACCGGAAGCAATTCGCAGTGCGTTGGAAGATGTTTGTGACATCGCATTCGATGACGGCGTTGTATTCGAGATTGGCACAATTTCGCCCATCCGTGAAGATGATATTTACGGCGGATACCGTGTCATACTGAACGCCAAGTTTGATACTCTGCTGACTCCACTTAGCATTGATGTGTCCACCGGTGATGCTATTACACCCCATGCGGTGCAGTACAACTTCTCTGAAATTTTCGATGATGAGAAATCTTATGAGCTGTGGGCATACAACATTGAAACCGTCATGGCTGAAAAGGTTGAAACTATTTTACGCCGTGGCGTGTTCAATACTCGTCCCAGAGATTTTTACGATACCTATATACTGACCACAACGCAGAAATTCGATAATGCGGTATTTGCTGATGCGTTAAGTGCAACTGCCAAGCATCGTGGCACTACAGAACAGATTGCAGATGTTCCTTCTATTCTTTACAACATCGAAGAAAGCCCGGAACTCAAAACAATGTGGGACAAGTATCGCAAGCAGTTTTCTTATGCGAAAGATATTACTTACGAACAAATTATGGATTCCATAAAGACTTTGCTCAAACCTGAATTATTCACGGAGCAATTTCTAATCTAAACCTTGCACCATGAATTGAAAAAATGATCCATGCAGCCATAACTTCTCTCAATTTGTCAGAAAAAAGGGTATAAAATCCCTATGACGAGTTTTTGAGCAATTATCATGCTGTCAAGGTCCATTGACGGTTGCTATTCCAGCTGTACATCCAGCTTACCTATTGCAGAAAGGGTGTCATAAAACTCTTCTTTATATGGACAGCTGCTGCACAGCTTGAATGTGATATATCTTGCTGAACGAACTACTTTTGCAGCAATCTTCAGCAGTTTTATACGAACGGTATCAATGCGTTGTTTCCGCATTTCTGCTGATAATACCAATCGTCTAAACCAATTAAATATGTTATAGGCAAGAGCATGTACCTGGACTCTGTTTGCATTTACAATTCTGTTGTGACTGCTCACCGCAGAAAAATCAAAACCAGATTTGCTTTCTTTGATGAAGTTTTCCATCAGACCTCTTTTGCAGTAAAATTTGATAAGGTATTCTGGTGAGGAATCCATGTTTGTGACGATAAAGGTATACATGTAAACCATTTGGTTTTCTGGCTTCTCAACCTTGCACACAACGCGTCTTTCATAAGGCCATGGACCAGCTTTGTACATGAATTCACCGTAAACCACAGCGTAGTCTACCTTGTTATTTTGAGTCCGACTGGTAAGTGCATCTGCAAGAAACGACGCTTTTTCACGGAGAATCTTGTTTCCCTTCAGCCGGATGACATAAATTGCCATATCTTCTGTTATTATATGTTCCAAAAGCCATCCAATTCCATCTCCCACAAGTTCTGCTATCTCTTTTTTGCTGCATTCATTGCGCTTTACAATGTCTGCTTTTTTTTTCAGCAGCATATTATAAAACTCGTCATGCAGCATCTTATGAAATTCATAACCGGCATAACCTATCTCCCGCATATATATTTCTTCACTCTTTGCATGCCTTTTAAAATATCTAAGCATATATTCCAGAGTTTCATTCATAAGGAATAACCGGTACTTCGCATCATCTCCTCTCTCCATTACTTTATTATAAATCTGATCTGATATCCGAAACAATTCTTTATGCTCTTCATCAAGTTTATCTATGCCCATAAGATAATTTTTACTCCATTTGATCAATTTGTCGTCTCCCTTCATGTCTTTATACTGTCAATATGCCTGTATTATCCAATTTTGCAGTTAACGCTTTAACCATTGTATCATTCCCATTTTACATTTTCAACACGCGAACTTTACATTTTTAATGAAATATAAAAAGCGCCTCCCGGATTCAGAATATATTCATTCTGTTCCAAGAGACGCACTCACTGTCTTTTTATAAAAATGACTACTTATCCTGAATTATTCACGGAGCAATTTCTAATCTAAACCTTGCACCATGAATTGAAAAAATGATCCATGCAGCCATAACTTCTCTCAATTTGTCAGAAAAAAGGGTATAAAATCCCTATGACGAGTTTTTGAGCAATTATCATGCTGTCAAGGTCCATTGACGGTTGCTATTCCAGCTGTACATCCAGCTTACCTATTGCAGAAAGGGTGTCATAAAACTCTTCTTTATATGGACAGCTGCTGCACAGCTTGAATGTGATATATCTTGCTGAACGAACTACTTTTGCAGCAATCTTCAGCAGTTTTATACGAACGGTATCAATGCGTTGTTTCCGCATTTCTGCTGATAATACCAATCGTCTAAACCAATTAAATATGTTATAGGCAAGAGCATGTACCTGGACTCTGTTTGCATTTACAATTCTGTTGTGACTGCTCACCGCAGAAAAATCAAAACCAGATTTGCTTTCTTTGATGAAGTTTTCCATCAGACCTCTTTTGCAGTAAAATTTGATAAGGTATTCTGGTGAGGAATCCATGTTTGTGACGATAAAGGTATACATGTAAACCATTTGGTTTTCTGGCTTCTCAACCTTGCACACAACGCGTCTTTCATAAGGCCATGGACCAGCTTTGTACATGAATTCACCGTAAACCACAGTGTAGTCTACCTTGTTATTTTGAGTCCGACTGGTAAGTGCATCTGCAAGAAACGACGCTTTTTCACGGAGAACCTTGTTTCCCTTCAGCCGGATGACATAGCTTGTTCCGTTTTCCTCACACTGTTTATAGAGATCAGGAGCTGCAAAACCACTATCGCCGCGAAGCAGGAGATGGATGGTTGGATAATCATTCAGGTACTCGTCGAGAATCGGCTGCAGGAAATCGGTTACACCGGTACAGGAATAAGCCGCTCCATCACGGAGTTGGATTTTTATCAGATCACCAGTGATTCTGTCATAACAGACGAGCGGATGGTAGCCATTACTCTGATAATGGAAGTTAAATGCCCTGCCTTCCTGTTTGCCGTATGCTGCGAGGAGCGTGGAATCCAGATCCAGGATCACGGCCTGAGGCATCTGGATGCTGTAGAGCCTTTTTCTGAGTATCCGGCTGATCTCCTGGAATTGCTTTAAAGTATCTTCATCCATGCGGTTAAAGAATCTTGATACGGTTGGCTGAGATGCTAATGCGGATTTTTCAAGTACAGCTTTAAAAACAATCTCTAAATCCAGCGGAAGTTTAATTTGATAATACAGCGAAAATGAGGTATAATCCTTCTGTATTATTTTGTTTAGTCGCATAAACTGATTATACCACGAACGCCGGGCTTTTCGAAGCTCGGCGTTTTGTGTTGGATATATAAAATGAGCTGCCGCACGTTAGTGCGACAGCCCCTTTTTTATTTCTGATAAGCAGCCCGCTCGCCGCCGATATATTTGAGCCGTGTTCTCGCACAGACAACATGGGCGGAGCCGATGGATTTGATGGTGGTGCGGACCGGAACGGCGACATGGCGCAGATGCATACCGATCAAGGTGTCACCGATATCGATCCCGGCGTGTGCCTGGATATATTCCACAGCGCATGGATGCTCGAATTCGTTCCATGCGGCGGTGGAGAAGGATCCGCCTGCCTTTAACTGCGGTTTTACATTGACCATCTCCAGGCCATATTTCTCGGCGCACTCTTCCTCGACGATCAGGGCGCGGTTTAAGTGCTCGCAGCACTGGGCGGCGAGGTAGAGACCATGTTTTTTTGTCACGTTGGAGAGAGCGGTGAAGACAGCCTGACCCACTTCACTGCTGGAGTAGCAACCAATCACATGGGCAGCAATCTCGCTGGAGGAGCAGCCAACAACCAGAATCTGGCCCGGTTTCATATTGGCGATCTCGATCAGTTCCTCTGCAACGGCTTTTGTCTGTTCATAAATTAAGTCAAGATCCACATCGATGGATGTGGCGATATCTGTTGCACTCATGATAATTACCTCCTGGTAAAGTTATAAGAAGTTCCTGTTTTACTCAAAATGATACTTGTCTAACAGCTCATGCTTCATATCCCAAAGCGGCTTAGAGAGATCCACATGGACTTCATGCGGGTTTACAAGACGCTTTGTCTCATCCCATAAGGTATTGAGCTCTTCCTTGCAGTATTTCTGGATATCCATGACCTTCGGGGAGTGGTAGACACACTCGCCGTCCTTGAATACCTGCACCGGAAGCTCACGCATCGTATAAGTTCCGGGAGCGAGGAGTGTCTTTTTCCATGTCGCTATCGGGTCAAAGAGCAACAGTGGCTCGTCCTCATTGAACGTCTCGCCGACGAGACAGATGATATCAGCGATGACCTTGTGGCTGTCCTTTCCGTAGATACGGTAGGTGGTCTTGTTGCCCGGGTTTGTGATCTTCTCCTCGTTCTCGGAGAGCTTGATCTTCGGGATGAACTTTCCAGTCTTCTTGTCCATGATCGCCGCGAGCTTATAAACACCGCCGAAGGACGGGCAGTCCTTGGAGGTGATCAGGTTTGTGCCGACACCCCAGGAGTTGATGGTTGCGCCCTGGTTCTTTAAGCTTGTGATCAGGGTCTCATCGAGATCGTTGGATGCGGAGATCACAGCGTCCGTGAAGCCTTCCGCATCGAGCATTTTTTTCGCCTCTTTGGAGAGATAAGCGAGGTCTCCGCTGTCCATACGGATTCCGTAGAAGGTAAGCGGGATTCCCTCCGCGCGCATCTCCTTGAATACCTGGATCGCATGCGGGATACCCGAATTTAAGGTGTCGTAAGTGTCGACTAACAGGATACATGCGGTCGGATAGAGTTTCGCGTAGGTACGGAAGGCGGTGAGCTCATCCGGGAAACTCATGATCCAGCTGTGGGCATGGGTTCCTTTTACCGGGACATCGAACATCTGACCGCAGAGCACGTTGGAAGTACCGATACAGCCGGCGATCATAGCGGCTCTCGCACCGTAGATTCCGGCATCCGGACCCTGGGCACGTCTTAAACCGAACTCCATGACTCCGTCTCCGCGTGCTGCATGGACGATCCGGGAAGTCTTTGTTGCGATCAGGCTCTGGTGGTTGATGATATTTAAGATCGCGGTCTCAACAAGCTGGGCCTGCATGATCGGGGCGATGACCTTTACGAGCGGTTCTCTCGGGAATACGACGGTTCCTTCCGGGATCGCGTAGATATCACCGGTGAATTTAAAGGTGGAGAGGTACTCCAGAAAATCTTCCCCGAAGAGTCCTGTGGTGCGGAGATAATCGATATCTTCCTTATCAAAGTGTAAATTTTCGATGTATTCGACAACCTGCTCTAAGCCGGCCGTGATGGCAAATCCGTTTCCATCCGGATTTGTGCGGTAGAATGCGTCGAAGATGACAGTCTCATTTGCATCCTTTGCATGAAAGTAACCCTGCATCATGGTCAGCTCGTAGAGATCTGTAAGCAGCGTCAGGTTTCGTTTGCTCATAATGTTTCTCCTTAAATTTCTCCGCGGTAAGTGTCAGCGGAATATTAAACGCAGCAGTCCGGAGCGTATAAAAATGCCGGACGATAACGACAGCTTAAGTGCGGTTCCCCCCAAAAGAACCGGGCGGCTGTCAAACGTGTTGTGGTTGATTATATCAGTTCTTGTGCGAAAAGGCAAATTGCGTGTTAAAAAAGTAACGAACACTTCAAAAGAACGTAAAATGTGCCTAAAAAGTTAAGAAAGAAAACAGGAAGACGGCATCAATATGGAAAGATTTCGCAACTCCCGAGGGATTCCCTTGACTTTTAAATACCTTATTACTATAATTATTTTGATACCAAGGTCAAAAGGTCGGAAATCTGATGCAAGCTTGCTTGCAAGAGGATTTTTGACCTTGGGACCCGCCAAAAACATGAATAAGTAGCCATTTTTCGTAGAAAAATGAGCGGATTATGAATGTTTTGAGGATTGTGGAAGCACGTAGTGCGAAACAATCCGGTATCAAAGGGGGCAAAAGACCTTTTGACCCCAACATCATTATTTTGTCTGAGTGTAAAAAAATGTAACTATGAACAGATTCGATGGTTACATTCAGACAATCCATAGAAAAAAGCCATGACGGAGACAGTAGGTTCACAAGCAGAAAGCCAAAGCGAGCCGGGGACGATGGAAGCCCGGTGCTTTTTCGTGAAAGGAAGATCACTCCCGAGCTGGAAGCTGAACCCTGAAAGCGGTACTGCTTTTGGAAAGTAAGTGTACCCGGTGATTCCGCCGTTAAAGGGAACTCATATGTCAGTATGCAGCAATAGGTGGTTAAAAGCGTTATTTTCGCCCTGTTCTCATTGAGAACGGGGCTTTTTTATTACTGATTCAGCATACGACACACAAAACACGAAGAGCATAACAACGAGAAAGTTATGCGCAAAACATTGATTGGAGGAAATGTGTCATGTACGAGAAAGTATCAACAGACCTGAACTTTGTGGACAGGGAAAAACAGGTTGAGAAATTCTGGAAAGACGAAAAGATCTTTGAAAAGAGTATTGACAGCCGCAGAAAAGGAACCCCTTACGTATTCTATGACGGACCGCCTACCGCAAACGGCAAACCGCATATCGGACACGTACTTACCCGTGTTATCAAGGATATGATCCCGAGATACCGCACCATGAAGGGCTATATGGTTCCGCGTAAGGCCGGATGGGATACCCACGGACTTCCGGTAGAACTTGAGGTCGAGAAGCTTCTTGGTCTCGACGGAAAAGAGCAGATCGAGCAGTACGGTGTTGAGCCGTTCATCGAGAAATGTAAAGAGAGCGTCTGGAAATACAAAGGAATGTGGGAGGATTTCTCCAGCACCGTTGGTTTCTGGGCTGATATGGATAATCCGTATGTTACCTACCATGACGACTATATCGAGTCCGAATGGTGGGCATTAAAGCAGATCTGGGATAAGGGACTTTTATATAAGGGCTTTAAGATCGTTCCGTACTGCCCGCGCTGCGGCACACCGCTTTCCAGCCACGAGGTCGCACAGGGATATAAGGATGTAAAGGAAAAATCTGCCATCGCCCGCTTCAAAGTGAAAGGCGAGGACGCATATTTCCTTGCATGGACCACAACACCGTGGACACTTCCGAGTAACGTGGCTCTCTGCGTAAACCCGAAAGAGACATACGCAAAAGTAAAGGCTGCAGACGGTTATACCTACTACATGGCGGAAGCTCTTCTTGACACTGTTCTCGGGAAGCTTGCTGACAAGGAGAACGGAACTCCTGCTTACGAGATCCTCGAGACTTACACAGGTAAGGAACTTGAGTACAAGGAGTACGAGCCGTTATTCGACTGCGCAGTTGAGATCTGTGAGAAACAGCACAAGAAAGCATACTTCGTGACATGCGCAGATTATGTTACCCTGACAGACGGTACTGGCGTGGTACACATTGCACCGGCTTTTGGTGAGGACGATGCCCAGGTAGGCCGTCGTTATGATCTCCCGTTTGTACAGCTTGTAGATGCAAAGGGCGACATGACAAAGGAAACTCCGTATGCAGGCGTATTTGTGAAGAAAGCGGATCCGATGGTCTTAAAAGACTTAAAGGAAAAAGGTCTGTTATTCGAGGCACCGGCATTCGAGCACAGCTACCCGTTCTGCTGGCGCTGTGACACACCGTTGATCTACTATGCGAGAGAGTCCTGGTTCATCAAGATGACAGCGGTGAAGGATGACCTGATCCGCAACAACAATAAGATCAACTGGATTCCGGAATCCATCGGTAAAGGACGCTTCGGCGACTGGCTGGAGAACGTTCAGGACTGGGGAATCTCCAGAAACCGTTACTGGGGCACACCTCTTCCGGTATGGCAGTGTGAGTGCGGAAAGATGCACTGCATCGGCAGCCGTGAAGAATTAAAGAAGATGAGCCCGAACTATCAGGATGTTGTTAAGAAATACAGCAAGGAGATGGACGGAGACAAGGGGGAGGTTGAGCTTCACCGTCCGTTTATCGATGATGTAGTGATCACCTGCCCGGATTGCGGAAAAGAAATGCACCGTGTACCGGAGGTTATTGACTGCTGGTTCGACTCCGGCGCAATGCCGTTCGCACAGCATCACTATCCGTTTGAGAACCAGGAGCTTTTCCACAAACAGTTCCCGGCACAGTTCATCTCCGAGGCTGTTGACCAGACAAGAGGATGGTTCTACTCCCTCCTTGCCGAGTCCACGCTGCTCTTTAATGAGCCGCCGTACCAGAACGTTATCGTTCTCGGCCACGTTCAGGATGAGAACGGACAGAAGATGAGTAAGTCCAAAGGAAACGCGGTCGATCCGTTTGACGCCCTGAAGACATATGGTGCCGACGCGATCCGCTGGTACTTCTACATCAACAGCGCACCGTGGCTGCCGAACCGCTTCCATGGAAAGGCTGTTATGGAAGGACAGAGAAAGTTCATGGGTACTCTCTGGAACACCTATGCATTCTTCGTCCTCTACGCGAATATTGATAACTTTGACGCGACCAAGTACACACTGGAGTACGATAAGCTTCCGGTTATGGATAAATGGCTGTTATCCAAGTTGAATTCTACGGTAAAGGCCGTGGATGATGACCTTGCGAACTACCGCATCCCGGAGGCAGCAAGAGCACTTCAGGAGTTTGTGGATGACATGAGTAACTGGTATGTCAGAAGAAGCCGTGAGCGTTTCTGGGCAAAGGGCATGGAGCAGGATAAGATCAACGCTTACATGACTCTCTACACAGCTCTCGTGACGATCAGTAAGGCAGCAGCTCCGATGATCCCGTTCATGACGGAGGAGATCTACCAGAACCTTGTAAGATCCATCGATAAGACAGCTCCGGAGAGCATCCACCTCTGCGACTTCCCGACCGTTGACGAAGCGCATATCGACAGCGAGCTGGAAGCAAAGATGGATGAGGTCTTAAAGATCGTTGTGATGGGACGTGCGGCAAGAAATACCGCAAACATCAAGAACCGTCAGCCGATCGCGAAGATGTTCGTAAAGGCACCGGAGAAGCTTCCGGAGTTCTACCAGGAAATCATCGAGGACGAGTTGAATGTGAAGTCCGTAGAGTTCACAGACGACGTGAGAAGCTTCACCTCCTACACCTTCAAGCCGCAGCTTAAGACGGTAGGACCGAAGTACGGAAAACAGCTCGGAAATATCAAGAAAGCTCTGGCTGAGTTAGACGGAAACGCAGCGATGGATACGTTGAACGAGAAGGGCGCTCTGACCTTCGACTTTGACGGAAATGAAGTCGTTCTCACAAAGGATGACCTTCTGATCGATATGGCACAGACAGAAGGTTATGTATCCGAGGCAGACAACACCGTGACCGTTGTTCTCGATACAACACTGACACCGGAGCTTCTCGAGGAAGGCTTCTACCGCGAGATCGTCAGCAAGATCCAGACCATGCGTAAAGAGGCTGGATTTGAGGTTATGGACCACATCTACGTTTACGCGGACAAGAATGAGAAGATCGCGGATCTGATCAAGAAGTACGCAGACGAGTTAAAGAGCGAGGTCATGGCAGACAACATTATGCTTGGTGAGATGGCTGGCTACACGAAGGAATGGAACATCAACGGCGAGGATGTTGTATTCGGCGTAGTGAAAGTGACAAAATAGACGGATGACAACAGGAAAAAGTTCCGCAGCGCGGGGATTTCATGAACAATATTTATGGACAGACCCGCAATGCGGAACCTTCCTGTAAATAAGGGGTTCACATTGACCGGATCACAGACGCGGCCTGAAGAGGCATGGCGCGGGATCCGGCCATTAAGAGAGTATAAAGGAGGACTTTAGGGGTGAGTCAGACAATTAACAAGGATGAACTGAAGAAGACCATTGTGTTTAACGTAAAGAGCATCTACCGCAAAACGATCGACGAGGCGACTCCGGCTATGGTTTACCAGGCTGTCGCACTTGCAGTTAAGGACATGATCATCGACCGCTGGATCGCGACTCATAAAGAGTACGACAAGCAGGATGCGAAGATCGTTTACTACATGTCCATGGAGTTTTTGACCGGTCGTTTCCTCGGCAACAATATCATCAGCCTCTGTGAGCAGAAGGAGATCGAGGAGGCACTTTCTGAACTGGGCTTTGACCTGAATTCCATTGAGGATCAGGAACGGGATCCGGCACTCGGAAACGGCGGTCTTGGACGTCTTGCGGCATGCTTTTTGGATTCCCTTGCATCTTTAGGCTATCCGGCATATGGCTGCGGCATCCGTTATCGTTATGGAATGTTCAAACAGCAGATCCGTGACGGATATCAGATCGAGGTCCCGGATGAGTGGTTGAAGGACGGCTATCCGTTTGAGATCCGCCGCGCAGAGTATGCGACGGAGGTCAAATTCGGCGGTTATGTGGAGACAGAATGGGACGGAAAGAGAAACCATTTCGTACAGAAGGGCTACCAGTCCGTTATGGCGGTTCCGTATGATATTCCGATCATGGGATACGGCAACAATGTTGTAAACTCTTTAAGAATCTGGGATGCACAGCCGGTGAATACCTTCAACTTAAGCGAGTTCGACAAGGGCGATTACCAGAAAGCTGTTGAGCAGGAGAATCTGGCGAAGACCATCGTTGAGGTCCTTTACCCGAATGATAACCATTATTCCGGAAAAGAGCTTCGCTTAAAACAGCAGTATTTCTTTATTTCTGCAAGTGTTCAGCGTGCCATCAAAAAGTACAAGGAAAAGCATGACGATATCCATAAATTCTATGAGAAGGCATCCTTCCAGTTAAACGATACACATCCGACCGTTGCGGTTGCTGAGTTAATGCGTATCTTACTTGACGAGGAGAACTTAGAGTGGGATGAGGCCTGGGAGATCACGACAAAGACCTGTGCCTACACAAACCACACCATCATGGCTGAAGCTCTTGAAAAATGGCCGATCGAGCTGTTCTCCCGTCTGCTTCCGCGTGTTTACCAGATCGTTGAGGAGATCAACCGCCGTTTTGTAGCCCAGATCCAGCAGAGATATCCGGGTGACAACGAGAAGATCCGCAGAATGGCGATCATTTACGACGGACAGGTCCGCATGGCTTACCTTGCAATCGTCGGCAGCTTCTCTGTAAACGGTGTTGCGAAGCTTCACACAGAGATCCTTGAGAAACAGGAGCTTCGTGACTTCTATGAGATGATGCCGGAGAAATTTAATAACAAAACAAACGGTATCACCCAGAGACGTTTCCTGCTTCACGGCAACCCGCTGCTTGCAGACTGGGTAACCGACAAGATCGGAAACGAGTGGATTACTGATCTCTCCAATATTAAGAAACTTTCTGTTTATGTGGATGATGAGAAGTGCCAGCAGGAATTCATGAACATTAAGTACCGGAACAAGATCCGTCTTGCGAAGTACATCAAGGAGCACAACGGCATCGATGTCGATCCGCGCTCCATCTTCGATGTTCAGGTAAAACGTCTGCATGAGTACAAGAGACAGCTCATGAACATCCTTCATGTGATGTATCTCTACAACCAGTTAAAAGATAACCCGAATATGGACATTGTTCCGAGAACCTTCATCTTCGGAGCAAAGGCGGCAGCCGGATACAAGCGTGCGAAGCTGACCATCAAGCTCATCAACAATGTAGCAAACGTGATCAACAACGATAAGTCCATCGGCGGCAAGTTAAAAGTCGTATTTATCGAAGATTACCGTGTATCCAACGCAGAGCTGATCTTTTCCGCTGCTGATGTCAGCGAGCAGATCTCCACAGCAAGTAAGGAAGCGTCCGGTACCGGCAACATGAAGTTCATGTTAAACGGCGCTCTGACGATCGGAACCATGGACGGCGCGAACGTTGAGATGGCAGAGGAAGTCGGCAAGGACAATATGTTCATCTTCGGTGCGTCCGCAGATGAGATCATCAACCTTGAGAACAACGGTGGCTACAACCCGATGGATATCTTCAACAATGATCAGGATATCCGCCGCGTGCTGATGCAGCTCATCAACGGCTATTATTCTCCGCAGGATCCGGAGCTGTTCCGCGATATCTACAACTCCCTGCTCAATACACAGAGCAGCGACCGCGCAGATACTTACTTCATCTTAAAGGATTTCCGTTCCTACGCGGAAGCTCATAAGAAGATCGATCAGGCATACCGCGACGAGAAGTGGTGGGCAAGAACCGCGATGCTCAATACCGCATCCGCAGGAAAGTTCTCCTCTGACCGTACGATCGAAGAGTATGTAAGGGATATCTGGCATCTTGAGAAGATCAAGGTAGAGCTGTAATTTTTGCTTGTAATTAGTTACAGTTCAGCCATTACAGCTTCTTGTTTTCATATTCATGAAAACAAGAAGCTTGGTGGTTCCACCATATGCTGATTTGGATGAAAAAGTGCTTATGCAAGCAAGCTTGCAATACACTTTCTCATTCAAACCAGCGCATGGCTGAACTGTAACTGTAATTATGAAGGTACTGAATAGTACATAACATAAAAATAAGGCCCGTCTCATACACTAGAGATACCGGGGATCAACCGGATATCAGATGTGTATGGGGCGGGTATTTTTATGAAACGTTTTTTTATGATGTTATTTGCGATGGTCATGATCCCTTATGTAACGACGTTAGCGTGGACAGGCAGGATCCGGACGGACGATGGAGAGGAAGTTCCGGCGGAAGAGTTCCTTGTGGGAGTTGTGGCGGCGGAGATCCCGGCGGAGTATGGGATCGAGACGCTGAAAGCACAGGCGGTACTTGCGAGGACGTATGTGTACCGGATCGCGGATCCGGGAATCTCGCTGGAAAATGCAGGGGATGGAGCCGATTCAAGTGCAGCAGGGACTTTTTCAGGCATTTCGAGGACGTTTGACAGGAGTTTTATGGAGGAAGAACTGGATATTGACTGCCTGAGCATACGGGAGATGGAGAAGAAGTGGGGGAAGGAACACTTTAAGGAGTATTATGAAAAAGTCCGCCTGGCGGTGCGGGAGACGACAGGTCTTGTGGCAGAGTGCGGCGGGGAGCTGATCGAGCCGTTCTACTGCCTGGCAGCCGACGGAAAGACGAGAGAACTGACGGCGTACCCCTATCTTTGCAGTGTGGAAAGCCCAGGGGATCTGGAAGTGGATGGATTCTTAAGCATCCGTACATTCACAGAAGCAGAGTTTGCGGATAAGATCGGAAGGATCGGCGGTCCGCTCCCGGGAGCGGACGGAATCGCCGGAAAGATCCAGATCATCGAGCGGGATGAGGCCGGGTATGTGAGGCGGGTACAGATCGGGGATATGGATTATACTGGGGATGAGGTCCGGGATTCTCTGGGGCTGCAGTCATCCTGTTTCCACTTTTCGTCCACGGACGGGAAGATCCGGGTGTCATCGAAGGGGATCGGCAGCGGATACGGATTCTCCCAGGCTGGGGCGGATGCGATGGAGAGAGAGCAGGGGAGCGGGTTCCGGGAACTGCTGAAATATTATTTTCGAGGTATTGAGATCGTGAAAATTGCGGAGTAAAAGAAGCTTAGTTCAGGTTTCGCTTATATTCGAGAACTTTGTATTTCGGTTTGATCGATACCAAAATGTATTAATTTCTATAAATGAGCAAATACCGAAAAGTGCACAAAAATTATAACTTATTGTGCATGTAACATGGACATTGGTCCGCTTAATATTCTATATGTCTGCATGTGATAGACTTAATAGTGCAGTTTTTCAAATTTGTTCATTTATAGTTAATTTCCTAAATAATGCTGGAGAGTATTTATTTAATCCTGCATAAGGTGGCTCACAGAAGATAAAAGGTGGATACGTCCGGAAAAAAGTATGATTTCGTGTATAACTTCATCACCGTGGGTAAGAATATAACCGAGGTGATAAACGTGAAAGAAAGAGGAAATCAGCTTTTCAAGGACAAATTCGTCCTTGTCATGCTCGTACTTGGCCTGCTGACTATTGTTGCGGCAGCAGGCGCTGTGAGAATTCAGAAGGGGAGAGAAAATATCGGAGAGAGCCCCTATCTGGAGATCGAAGACCCGGACCATGTGATCGCAGGGGATTCCAACGCAGGAGCGGAGTCCGGAGGCGATACACTGGCGGGGGAACTGGCGGCATCCGGAGATGAAGCCGGGAATGGGGAACTTGCTGGGGACGGCACGGCTGTCGGTCTGGCAGACAATAAGAATGGTGCCGGAACTGGCGCTGATCCCGGCAATTTTGCCGGAGAAATTTCGATGGATACCGGTCTTGCTGATGCATCAGATAGCGCCCTGACAGGCGATCATTCCATGGCGGAAGCCGGTGCCGCTGTCAGCGAATCCCTGGTCCTCGATTTCGCAGACACAGATAAGCTCTCCTGGCCTGTGACCGGAAATATCGTTCTTGGCTACTGCATGGACACCACGACCTACTTCCCGACCCTGGACCAGTACAAAGTCAATCCCGCCAATGTGATCCAGAGCGAGGTCAGCACCCCGGTATCGGCTCCGGCGGACGCCAGAGTGGTCTCTGTTGGGACAAACGAGGAGATCGGTAATTATGTTGATCTCGATTTGGGAAACGGCTATACTGCCGTCTGCGGCCAGTTGAAAGAGATCCCTGTGGTAGAAAATGAATATGTCCGACAGGGGGATCTTCTGGGCTATGTCGCCGAGCCGACAAAATACTACGCGGTGGAAGGCACGAATGTGTTCTTCGAGTTTCTGAAGGACGGCGTGCCGGTGGATGCGCTGGATTTTCTGGAGTGAGAGATCACGATTACACGTAATTTGCAAAGTTAAGCCAAAAAGCCTTCAGGGAAGCTCTCTGGAGGCTTTTTATATAACAGGAAATTCCCTGTTGCATAAAAGGCACTAACGTGCCAAAGATGCATATTCTAATATCAGAACAAATAAAGGAGACATCCGCATATGAATTGCAGAAATTCCGATCTGCCGGATACCGCTATGGGTCCGTCCTGCGGCTGCGGCAGAAGTCTGTCTGATATTTCCGGCCCGGGACCTGTTGTGCGTCCGGTGGCCAACTTTTGTTTTGACGACAATGATCCAAGATTTCCGATAGGAATGGGATATGTTCCGATGCAGATGTGGGGGACCATATATCCGTTAGCCAGAGGTTTTGTCCGGGGAACGATCTTCCCGTCCCTGGATCTTCCATTTGCCGTGGGGAGGTGCAGAAGATGAGGGAACTATATCGATGCAGCATGATGCCGGGAATGCCGGCAGAACCTGTGAGTGACTCCCGCCTGTCAGCGCAGGATGTGATGCCTGCGTGCAGTACGTGTCAGAGCGCCGGGGGCATGACCGTTCAGGATAAAGAGCTGTTGATGCGTCAGATCATGGAAGCCGGTTTTGCGATGGACGACGTTGCCCTGTTCTTAGACACTCATCCGGAAAATCAGGATGCGCTTCGCTATTACAAAGCGGTCCGTGATATGCGTGACCAGTCCATGGCTGCCTATGAGAGGCGGTTTGGGCCGCTGAGATACACCGATGTCACGTCCATGTCCTGGAACTGGGTAACTGAAAAATGGCCATGGGAAGGAGGATGCTAAGATGTGGGTCTACGAAAAAAGATTGCAGTTTCCGGTAAATATAAAGGAACCGAATGCGAAGATGGCGCAGTTTATTATGAGTCAGTATGGTGGGCCGTATGGCAGAAACCTATAATAATGCCGCAAACCCAGATAAAATAAGGGTTTGCGGCGCTTATGCGTAATAGTGGAAATGAATCTCCTTCTTCGTCTGATCAACAACGATATCCGAAATGATGCTGCGGACCGCAGCACCCTTCACATCGTAGCTGACATCTGGATCGGATAAGAGGCTATATACATCTTTGATCCGGTTCAGAACCTCTTCCTCGGACGGAACATCATCCGGAGTGGAAGCAGCAATCCCTTTTAATCGTTCAATTTCGGCAAGAAGCTCCTGCCGTTCATTTGCAATTCTAAGCTTATTATCCCTGTATTCTTCAAGGGTATCAATCCCAGATTCATAAGCATCCCGGATCCTGCTCTCCTTTACGGCAACGCGGGCCAGCGCCGCGTCAAGAATAGAAATCTCATCGGTGCCTTCGGAAGGCTGCTTTCTGATGTGCTCAAACTCGACAGTCCCCGATTCAATGACAGAGTGCAGGGAAGCCATTACAGCAGCTTCCGCCTTGTTGGCAGAGATCGAAGCAGGGCCTTTATGAACACCTTTCGCGTATTTCCAGCATACGAAAGTGTCTCCACGTTTTTTTACCCGACCGGCCCGGTTGAAAGAGAGGCTTGCGCCGCAGATTGAACAATGGAGCAGACCGGAGAGCCAGTGCTTGCAGGAAGACACGTCCCGCCGATTAGCCGGGCGGTATTCCTGATTCAGGCGTTCCTGCGCCGATTCAAAGCAATCAGTGACGGAGGGACGTACTTCGTGGGTGCCTTGAAAAGAATACCCATTCCATTCAACCGTTCCGGCATAGAATTTATTATGCAGGATCCGGGAGACTGTCCGACGTTCAAAAGGTGTCCCGCGCTTGCTGGTCCATCCCCGCTCATTGCATTTTCTGGCGATTCCGGTCATGTCCAGACCGCTGACGTATGCCTGAAAAATATATTCCACGATCGGATACTTCTCTTCATCGATCACAAAAGGCTTTCCGTCACCTACAGCTTTGTAACCGAGAGAAGGAACCACCTGGTATCCGTTCCGGAGCGCCTTTTCGGTCATACCGCGGAGCACTTCTCCGGAAAGATTGTAAGAATAATATTCATCGAACCACTCAATGATGGATTCGATCAGCCTGCCGAACATCCCATCAGCAATCGGCTCTGATACACTTTTGATCTCCACCCCGCATTTCTTTCGGAGAACACCTTTGTAAAAGGTGCTTTCCTCCTGATTGCGAGCAAAGCGGGAGAACTTCCAGAGATACAGACGTTCAAAGGGAGCCGGGCTCTGGGATTTTGCAACAGCAATCATCTTCTGGAACTCCGGCCGGTTTCCGGCTTTCCGTCCGGAGATTCCCTTCTTCTCTTCGAATATGTATTCCGGCGGAATAATAAAGCCGTCTTTTTTCGCATCTTCCAGGATCACACGGAGCTGTGCATCGGGGGACAGCTCTGCCTGATCATCGGTGCTGACGCGGATATAAGCAGCGCCGATCCTCAAATTTTGTGCCATACTATATCATCTCCTGTAAACCATATGGACTTTAGGATACAAAAATAACAGCCACCGGAAAACAAATGTTCCCGTTGTCTTGGCTGCTCGAAGATGATACAATAGATTCTGTGATTGGTATGTCACATCGTATCTCTTCGGAGATATGCAAGCCGGTTTCCTGTTGGAGCAGGGGACCGGTTTTTCTTTTGGCCTTGCAAGTCCTTGTATATAATAAAGTAATATGTTATTATAAGAACAGATAATAAATCATACGAGCCTGCGGATCGCAGAAACGATGGAGTCTGTGTTCCAGCCTACGATCTCATTGGCATATAAAGATACATATGCGGGAACCATAGTATTTCCCCATGGACGAATACCGAGGATCGGTTTTCCCATTCGGACGGATTCATCAATTTCATACTGCATCCATTCGCGGTAAGAAGTGTACATACCTGCAATGACGATTGTTATTTGAGAAGGCGCGATCTTCTGGGTAATCAGTCTCCTGATGTCATCGTTAGTAGCAGGTGTACCAGCTGGGAAAAGTGGTTTTTCACGTGGGGCAGAGTAATTGCGGTATGAAAAATAATTAGCGTTATCCAGGAACCTGACAAGTCTGTCATAGTCATCACCATATTTCCATGCATGACTGATAAATAATCTGTAATCGTATAAACTTGGCATTTTGCTCTCCTTTCAATAATTATGAGGTGATTAGATATGAAGTTTCGTAAAAAACCAGTAGTCGTTGATGCTTATCAAATCGATCATGAGGAAATAATTCATACGTTAGAAGGCGATATGAAAGCATCCCCGGGAGACTGGATCGTTACTGGTGTAAACGGGGAAAAATATCCCTGCAAGCCGGATATATTTGAAAAAACCTATGAGCGTGTTAAGTAGCATCCTGCTTTGAGTTACCCTTTTCCGCAGTGTTGATGCTTTTCCAATGGCGGTTTTCTGCAGACATGATCTCTTCCACATTTTTGATAAAAATATTATCAACAGTCTCATTGTTAGGATTATAGGGGAAGGACTGGGTCAAGTACAAATGCTTTTGATAGAGTAACATTTCGCAGGTGGAACGGTATTGGATCCAGTTTTCATGATACCTATATAATTTTGTGATGGATTCGATGATCACGATGATCGCACCCAGGAAACCAATGATTATAGGTATCAAATCACACAATGAGGTGTAACCGGACAGTAGAGGTATGAATGCAGCAAGAATGATTTCGGCTACCTGAAATTGCTTATATCTTCTTTGAGCATGCACTGATTTTTTATCATACCATTCAATCTGTGGATCAAGCCGAGTTGAAATATATTCGTTAATATCCATTTCATACCCTCCGTTTCTGCATTTGCTATAAAAACTCCATTAGCAGCAGCTCAAGCCCTATTTGACAAATCAAATCCAATTCGATATAATATACTTAACAAGAGAACCGAAAGCTGGGTGAAGTCCAGCCGCCGGCGAGAGTAATTTGCTAAAAGTAGCGCCTTATCTTACCAGGACAGGGGCGCTACTTTTTGTGTTTGCTGAGAGTAAAAACAAGAGTAACGATTGAACAGATCATGCTCACAAAGGCGAACAAATCGCTATATGTAACCATGTATACCAGCTCCTTCCTAAAAAGTCCGGAAGCTGGAGTATCGCCCCTTCGGTTCCCCGGGTAAGTATATTATATTTTCAAGGTTCGTTCTATAGTTTCTCCATCACCGCCAGGTGCGGTTCAAACATGATTACATATCCATCCAATTCAACATAGCATCCGTATTTTTCACGGTAGCATTCCAAAGCTTCTTGCAGAAATTCTTCTGAGACTTCTAGACACTCCGCCAGTTCGTGACGGTTATGGCAATGGTTACGGTATCCCAGGATGATCCCAGAGAGTCCGATCCGGCGATTGTAGGCCCATAAGCGGGCCGCGTATTCCTGTTTTCGATCAGAGACGGAACGCTGCTCTACGATACGACCAACAGTAGTATAGTAATGCCCAAGCTCTTCAGCCAAGACATCGGCTTTCTGGCGTTGGGTGGGGATATCTTTTCTGATAGCAATTCGGTGCCCCTTAATTCGTCCATCACTTAATGGAAGGGGTTTCTCTTTTACAGTAAGTCCGGCATTGTCCGCCTCAATCAGTAATTCTTCATAATTCACATAATCACCTCACTTAAAAGTTCGGATCATCCATCATGTCATCTTCGGCCTTACGGGCAGTATCGGTCCGATCGGAATCAGAGATATCAGTCCGGTCGTGGGCTGCATCTGGCATAAGGTAAAGCTGTTCTTCCTCCATCTTCTGAATTTTTAAAAGATTATTAGAATAATGGCTTACTTTGTTTAAATTGACATCATTTAAATCTTGAACATTAAAGAATAATTCATCTATCTGTTGTTCTCTTGGCGTTTTATTAAGAGTATAAAACAGATGAATAGTATTTTTTTTCGTATTAATTAAAACCATGTCAACTATTCGCCTAAGTACCTTCGCTTTTTCATTATATGACACATCGGGACTTTTAAAAAATTCTAAAATATTAAATGTTCGAGTTCCATCGGTATAATCAGCAAGATTATCTGGAGATATATCTTGAAGCGATTTACAAATTGCATCAAAAATTTGTGGGCTATGCTGCAAGCTTCGCCCTGTGATTTCAAAGGCAATACTATCTGCAGATATATATTTAGCATAGCAATCATCATTGGAGCTTTTCATAGGAACATCAAGTCCCATTAACCAAGCTTCACTGACATGAAGTGCGTTTGCGAGTACAAATAATTTAGCTTGACCTGGTTCAACTTTACCAGATACATACTGGCTCAAATCAACCTTTGTTAGTTTAGTGCCATATTTCTCGCAATATGGTTTTGCCAGATTTAAGACATCGACTTGTTTAAGATTTCGCAGTTGCATTATATGCTTTAATCTTTTGGCGGTAGTAGATACTTTCATTTAATCACCTCTAAGTAAAATATAACACATATTATACAAAAGTTCAACTGATAAAACTTTTAAATTTAAAAATGTTGAACTTTTTATTGACATAGATACTATGAAGCGTTATCATCAAAATAGTTCAATAAGTCGAACAAGGGAGGTGAAATAAATGTGCTTTGATTATAGTAAATTGCGCGGAAGAATTATAGAAAAGTTTGGAAATCAGTCCAAATTTGCCGTAGCAATGGGATGGTCTGAGCGGACAATGTCTTTAAAAATAACAGGAAAACGTTATTGGAAGCAACCAGAAATGTGTTTAGCTCTTACATTACTTGAACTTTCGGACAGTGATGTTGCGGAATATTTTTTTAAAACAAAAGTTCAAAATATTGAACCAAAGGAGGCACATACCAGTGAATGAATTAACCAGAATCACCATCACATCGATGGAAGCCGCAGAGTGGTGCGGAAAGAGACATACGGATTTATTGCGTGACATTCGTAAGTATGTACAGCAGTTAGGTGAAAGCAAAATTGCGTTTACCGATTTTTTCAAGGAATCTACATACGTTACCGATCAGAACAAAACGCTTCCGTGTTTTCTTGTTACGAAGAAAGGGTGCGAATTTATCGCCCACAAGATGACCGGTCAGAAAGGGACGGAATTTACAGCACGGTATATCAACCGTTTCCACGAAATGGAAGAAATGCCGCAGCGGTTGCTGACAGAGCATCCCGGCGAGGTTGCAAAGCTGATTCAGGCACTGGCAAGCCGGATGGATAAACAGGGCAGTGCCCCGTACAAGTCGGCGGAGATGGCGAAGATCATCTGCGAGCAGTACGGAATCCGTATTCCAACAGATTTTGTAAAAGTTCCAGAGTATGAGCAGTTGGCGTTGTTTGCAATAGAGAATGAAAAGAGAGAGTAAATCTCATCGAAAGGTTCAGAAAGTAGCTGATTACTTAGGAGTACCGATTGAACGCTTGTTGGAGTAGAGAGGAGGCGAGAATAATGCTTATTAAAGAAACAAGAAGTGCGGATATGGAACGGGACAACAAAGTTACAGTTCTTATTGACAGTAAGAATTCGTCAGATGCGTTAGAAGTGTATAAAGCAATTACGGCGGCGCTCCAAAAAGAGAACCGCCGCCGTAACAGGGATATCAGCTATAGAGTTATTTGCGGCGATACAAAATAGTCATTTTAAACGCGACAAATATTTTGCAAATTTTGCCTGTAAATTGCGAGCTGGTATAGAAGCTTTTTTAATATCGTCAAGAGTTGCTTTAGAACAAGAGGGATCTTTGGAACATTCTTTCATGTACTCAAGTGCGTTGTCAAGTGCCTGTTTCAATATAAAAACCTCATCAAAAGTGAAAAGCAGATCTGGGCAAATATCAGACGGCGAAAAACATCTGACGGATGTTTCGAAATTATAATTGCCGGGAATATCAACGGATTCAACGGACTCATAATCAACATCGTCATAAGATGAGCTGATTGCAGAAAAAGACAATGATACGGGCATATCATCCTCTTCATCTCCGTCAAGTTCATAGATATCCACATACTCATAGCCGTCTGAAGAGACTTCGTACAGTTTATTGATCAGATCTTGTACTTTGTAGGTAGCCATAAAAACCTCCAGATAATAAATTATTTCAGCAACGGTTGCCGATATATTTAGCTTATCGCAAAAGACGAGTCTGGGCAAGAGGGGGAATTGGCAAATGAGAATATGGAAGGGAAGGAGCGTGAGAAAAACGAAGATCTTAGAGAACATACTGATCCGATTGCTGATGGGAAAAAAGAAAGAGTTCTTTGATTTTGTGAAAATCAAAGGAAAGATATATAGGGTTTCGATTCAGCCATATGTATCGCCTGAAGAACTTTTTAAGAGAGCCGTAAATAGTGGAGTATTTACGACTGACGAGCTTAAAGAGGAAGCTTAGAAAGAGCCAGTGGGAAGGAAGTGAGAATTAAAACGATGGGAACAGGAATTTTTCTCGATTATGAAAAAGGGATTCTTCTGGTGAATGGAGAAAAAACAAATTGCCCGGTACGGGTAGTGTTAAAAACGGGTGATGGAAGAGATGTGGCAAAACTCATGAATTATGAGAATCTGACACCCGAAAGTGCAGATTCTGTAACAGAAGTAACTGTAGATGTTCGTGGATTGCAGGATGTATCAAAATAAGAATCCCGCACAGAGATAAAAAATCTGTACGGGATGAGCATTAATAGTAATATTTGCAAGAACTCACGCGACCATCAGGGCCTTTTGCATAATTCAGTTCTTTGAGTGACAAGACATTGTCGTTTTCGTCCTGAAAAAAAGTACCTATCCATTCAGGATGAGCGAATTTTAAAGAGCATGCAATGTAGTTGCCATATTGATCAGAGGCTGGAGTTCCATCGAAAGTGACGGAAGGATATTTAAGAGACATATATTGCATATAAATTTCCCCCTTTCTTACATACTAGGCTCTGGCCGGAGCCTGTAGTGAAAGTATAGGACAAGGGAGAGAGAAAAGCAATCATGAGAATATGGATGGGAAGGAGGCGAGAAACATGTTAACAGGATTGTTGGTACTGGCATTGCTGATCGCAGTGTCGAAGTGGATTGTATGGCGTATAAGCTTCATGGCGGTGCTTCTGTATTATGGAGAATGTGGCCGGGAGCTTCCTACGGCAGAGACGATCCGGAAGTATCAGACAAAAGCAGCATTGAAGTCGTTTGGTATTAAGGGAGATGAAACTGAGCTTTGATGAGTTCTGTTATGACGTTGGATGATATCTGAATTAACGCATCGAGGGACTTGGAACCGACCGTTTCAGCGACCGTTTTCACACCGCTCCAAATTTTATTTTCACGAATATTCGCGAGAAAGTCGTGACCTTTAGGCGTGAGATCCAAGGCTGTAAGAGCGTTACAGTTCCCCAAAATGTGAAAATCGCATATCAATCCAGCGTCATAGCAATAGCGAGCTTGATAAGCAACCTCAAAATGGTCGTACATCGATAACCGTTTAGAAGGTGCGAGACTATCAAATCGCCAGGAGTCGTTGACAGTGGTTGCTTCTTCAATATCTAAAAGGATATCTCGGATGCAGTCAGGATTAAGTTGCATGAGAATCCTCCTTTCTGTAAATGGTCAATGCTGCAGTGTCTGTATAAAAAGTATAGGACTGGAGGAGCAGAAAGGCAATCGGATGATTGATGGAGGGAGGCGAGAAAGTTGTGGAGAATACAAGAATTTGTTGCTGAGTGGCTGGTCGGCGCTGCTATAGGGATGGCGATAGCGCACTGGTTAGGACTGGTGTGATTAAGGAAGGAGAGTGGAATTATGACAAACAATACAGAGAAGAACATCACGATGGTACAGAACGAGGATAAGAACTTTATCCGTACCCTGATGGCATCCCCACAGGAAAAGAAGATACTGATACAGGGGATCCTGATCGGGCTGGATCTGCAGGAGAAACTGCCGGGGATGGAAAGAAGATAGGGATATCCATCAGGAACCAGATAGAAATCGCGGCATAACCTAAAGAGGGGTGGTGTGATGGAAATGAAAATCGTGAACCATATCAAGATCGATGGACAGGAATATCTGTTCGAGGAGCTTTCAGCAGAGCGGAAAAAGGACATAGCCTGTCTGATACAGGAGAATGCAATGAAGGCAGCAGGATACTGCAAAGTAACAAGAAAGGAGGCAGTAGGGTGAGATACAAGTGCGATAAGTGCGGAGACACGATCTATGTGGATCCGGGTGACGAGAGACTCTGCGATACCTGTGCGCAGAAAATCCGGATTAAATCGAAAGAACAGGAAAACTACTATGAGAGGTGGAGAAAGACATGGGGAAATGCTATTGCTTCGTGATCGATCAGCGGAAAGATCGGTTTGAACGGGCGAGAGAACGAAGAAACCGCCGCCGGATCCGGGAGGCTCTGGCGGTGTGGAAAGCAGCGATACAGATTGTGTGGGCACTGGTTATTTTGATGATGACAGCGCTTGGAATTCTTGTCACTCTGTTGGCTGTGAGCAATCGTATAGGCGTCAGCTATGTCGCAACAACATTTATTATGTTCGCAGTCGGCGGACCGATCGGCGAGGCGCTGATGGGCGGAAAAGAGTAAAAAAATAGGAGCTGTGGGGACAGCTCCAAGGTGCGTGTGCTACGCAAAAATCTCTACATACAGAGTAGCACAAAAGCACCGATAAAGCAAGGGTTTGACGAGTCTTTTCGGACTCGATTAAGGGATTAACTTTAGAGGTGTGGAATGTACAGAAGGATCATTTATAAAGCGGGAGCCACGAGGGAGATCATTAACTGTTATCCCAGAGGTATGAGAAAGGGAGTAGAGCATAACCTGCTGGGGAAAAAGACCAGTGAAGAGATGCAGGAGGCGAACCGAAGACAGGCGAGGAGAAAGCTGGAACGTCTGATCAATGCGAACTTTCGACCGGGTGACTGGCATATAACACTGACCTATCGGGGGAAGGCGAGTCCATCTCCGGAAGCAGCGAAGAAAGAACTGACGAATTTCCTTGAACGTTTGCGAAACCGCTTCCGGAAGTTTGGATACGAACTGAAGTACATAGTCGCAACCGAGTATGTGGCAAAACATATCCATCATCACATGATCGTGAATAACATCAACACCGGATCCGAGACAACAGCGGACATGGTACGGAAGTTATGGACGCAGAATGGACCGGAAGCGATCCGCGGAAATCCAAAATATGTCCAGCTGTACGATACGGGAGAGTATAGCCAGCTGGCGGACTATCTGATCAAAGAGACAGAGAGAAGCTTCAGACGGAAGGACAGCGCTGTGGGACAGAGATATTCCTGTTCCAGAAATCTGATCCAACCGAAGAAAACAACAAAGGACAAGCCTAATAAGACTTGGAAGAAGGAACCGAGACCGTCTCCGGGATACTACATCCTTCCGGACAGCCTGTATAACGGATTTGATATGTTGGGATATCCGTACCAGAGATACGTAGAAGTAAAACTGAATCCCACAGATGCAGACTGGGAAACAAAGAAGACCCCTTCGGGGCATGTCACAAAAGGCACCCGTTCACATAGCACCAGCCACCGGCCGCGTGCCGGTGGGGAAAGGAGCCGCAGATGACAGACATTCACGCGATTATCAGCAAAGCAACAATCGATCTTATAGATCTTACAGGATATGAAAAGGCTGTGGATATACAGTCCGTGCTGTATATGAACCTCTCCGGCTATACGCTGGCGGAAGAGTGTACGGAGGTAGCAGAGGCAGGGGACAAGCTGGCAGAGGCTGTGGAGAGCTGGATGATCGAGCTGGGGCTGCAGGGCTGCACAGAATCAACGATCAGAACCTATGCCTATAATTTGAGGAGCTTCCTTGCGGATGTGCCGAAAGCTCTGGAGGATATCACGGAGCGTGATATCAAGATGCACCTCGCAAGAGGAAAAATGGGAAAAATGAATGTCCGCTGCACAAGAAAGTGGTCAGACGCAACATATAACCTGCGTCTCCGGGCACTGCGCGGCTTTTTCAATTATTGCTATGAGTATGACCTGATCCCGGAGAATCCGATCAAGCGGATCAAGGACACCAAGACCGCCCATGTTATGCAGTCGATCATGTCCGCAGAGGAACGGGAGATGGTGCGTAGCAAGTGCCATACAGAGAGGGAGATTGCTCTGGTGGATTTCCTGTATAGCTCCGGAGTTCGTGTATCAGAGCTGGTCAGCTTAAACCGTCAGGATATCGATTTCCGCCGCCGGAGAGCGAAATGCCTCGGAAAAGGGCGGAAGGAACGGGAAATCACGTTTTCGGCAGAGTGCGGGGTACACCTGGCGGAATATCTCGCCCAGCGGACAGATCATAACGAGGCATTATTTGTCAGCTCAGTCAAGCCGCATCAGCGTCTCACGAAGGCCGGGATCCGGGCATTGTTGAAGAACATAAAGGCGCGTGATGAGCGTCTGGCGAGGGTGAAACTGACGCCACACGTATATCGGCGCACCCGCGGAACAGATCTGATCAACAGGGGAATGCCTGCGGAGCTGCTTGCGAAAAAGCTCGGACACGAAAATGTTCAAACATTACTCATGTGCTACGCGGAGATCCGGCAGGAGACTGTGTGGGCGGCAGAGGAAAAATATGGCTGAGGAAGGTGAAGAATTGAAAGGTTACTATGAAAGAAAGATCCGGAATCTGGAAGAAGCGCTTGAAAGGGCGCTTCAGGAGACGGAGAGAGAACGGTCGGCAAGGGAAGAAGCGACCAGATATATCTATGCGCTGCTCAAGCTGATGGGCGGACATGCCATCGTACACACCAGAGATCTCCAGAGACAGAAGGGGCGCGTGATGTGCAATGTCAGCCGCGGGACTGGAATCGTGAGAATGCATATTGATTATGACTTTGTTGGAAAGGGGACTAAGAAATGTTTGAGAAATACGGAGAATTTGATTCCTATGAGGAGATCAACCGCGCGGCGGCCGCGCAGTTAGAGGAAGGTGACGAGGAAGCCATCTATGCGATCGCGGAGGAGAACGGGATTGATCGCGAGGATGCAGAGGATTATATCGCGGGGGATGCGCCGGAGCTTGTGACTGCGCTCATGGCAGCGAACGGGAAACTGAAGGTCGAAGCGGCGGAACTGCAGCCCAAAGAGATCATGGCGGACTGGCTGGACTATATCCAGATCCAGTGTTTCGAGGATCAGGAGATGCGTCTGGCAGTGCGCAGGAAGGGAAAGAGCCTGAAAGAGTGCATCGGGAAGCTCGTGAAGTGGTCATTAGACCATGCCGAGAACGTGGATAAGGATATCATCAAGGCAGCAGGACTGCCAGAGTGGGCACAGAAAGGCTGTAAGCTCGGGATCCCAGGCATGGGTACGGCAAAGCAGCTGATCAAAGAATATTATCTGGGAGGTGGAGAGGATGCTGGTGTATAAGGCAACAAAGGCTGACATGACCTGCACGATGGGAAATGGAACCTTCCAGTATGTGTTAGGGATCCCAGCTCATGCGGACAGTACGAAGTGCGGGAACCGAGGCCTCCACGCATGCGAGTATGTCCTGGACTGCTTCCGGTATTACAGCCTTGATGATCGGATCTTTAAGGCAGAGGCAGAAGGCCCCATCGATGAGGATGGGACAAACTCGCGGATCGCGTGTGAGCAGCTGACACTTACGCAGAAACTCACACGGCGGAATATCGTGGAGCACGCGATCATCTACATGGTACGTCATCCGGAACGCGAGTGGGAAATGAATCTGTATCGAGTAAAGACACAGAAAGGCAAGGCAGAGGGGAACGGTAACGGGATCGTGATCGCCAGGGGACACAGACCAATGGCCCGCGGTAAAAAGGGCGACATCTTGGGATTCATCATGGAGCTGGAGAAAGGGTGGTTTATCGCAGTAGGTTGCTGTGAGATCGATGGTAAATATGGGAAAGCAGGAGTCTGGTACAGCATTACGCCGGAAGGACGTCTGGTGGAGGTGACGGATGAAAATTAAACAGGGAAAGAGCCTGCCGATACCGGAATGCATGATTGAAGGAAACCGGATCATCGCGGGAAGGACCACGGATCTCCTGATCCTCGACTGCTACAAGGGCTGCGTACATGTGGGACGATACCTCATGAATATTGAAACCGGAGAATATGGAATCCTGCGGGGTGATATATACACCGAAGAGAAGCTCATGCGGGCATTTGACATGAACTACTGGGACAGCATCAAGATCAATCTGGAGGACCGGGACGAGGAGATCATACAAGAGGCGCTGCGGTCCAAGATGAGATACGCGACGCAGAGTGCCGTGTACCTGATCGATGAAGTGGAAAGAAATTATCTGTCCAACAAAAGATGGGAAAAGGAGCGGAGAAGAGAACAGCGCATAAAAGACCTGATGGACAGCGTCCCCGAAGTCCCGGAAGACTTTGAGGTGTGGGCAGCAGATGCAGTATGGAAAAAACCTTATCCGACATACAAAACCGATGATGAGTACACATGTCCGTCCTGCGGGAAAAAGATCGCACCGGATATGATTAAGGGGATCCGACACAATGACGTGATCACCTGCGCATGCGGGAAAGACCTGCAGATCAAAAAAAGAGGGAAAAAGACGGAAAAGTGGAGCCGGGTGATGCTGATCCAGGAGACCACGGCTGGGCAGACTGTACTAAGGTATTTTGATATCCAGTCAAGTTTTATGGGCAGGTACCAAATTATCGTATCTGAGGCGATCCGGATATTTGTGTCAAAAACCAGCCCGTTTGGGGGACAACGTCTAAAGATCTATTATAAGCAGTGCGGGAAATACGATGATTACGATGGGTATGACGAGCACAATCCTGCCAACCGCACGACAGGGGATTGCTATCTGTATCCAACGGGGGTCGAAGAAGCCTTGAAGGGCACAGATTATACCAATCTGGGACGGCTGCTCTCACAGATGGCATTGTCCGGAATCGAAGCAAGATACAATAAAATCATGATCTTACACAACCAGGAAGACATGATCGGGCTTATAGAGTACCTGTTCAAGGGCAGATTTTACCGGCTCATGCAGGAAGAGCTCAGCTACCACATGTGGTCAGACGGTACCTACCAAGGCACTCTGGATCTCAGGGGCAAGACGATCGAGGAGATCATGCGGATCGGAGACCGGCAGAAGATCAACCGCCTCCGGGACCGGAACGGAGGAGAGCTTGAGAGGAGCTGGCTTGCATATGGGGACGAAACAGACGAGAGGATCTCCGACGCATTTCTGAAATTTGCTGGACAGGCAGGCCTGTATGAAAAAAATGCAGAATTTGCCCTTGGGAACATGACCCCAGAACAGGTCATGAACTACGTAAAGAGGCAGCAGGATACAAGCTATCCGGGAAAATCAGCATCGGAAGTAATCACGCAGTGGAAAGACTATCTGGCGATGTGCAGAAGGCTTGGGAAGCGTACCAATGATGAGATGGTGTACCGTCCGAGAGAGCTCAAGCGTCGGCACGATGAGGCTGTGGAAGAGATCCGGAAGCTGGACATGATCGAAGAAATGAAGCGCAATGAGGAAGCGAAGGAGCGCCGGGCAAAGGAACTCAGAGAGAAGTATCCGGGCGCAGAGGAGATCCTGAAGGACATCGCACCAAGGTACGAGTACGAAAATGAGGAGTACAGGATCATCGTACCGCGGAATCTGGTAGACATCATGTCGGAAGGAAATGCCCTGCACCACTGCGTAGGAAGCACAGACCGATACTTTGAGCGGATCCGGGATCAGGAGACGTATATCTGCTTTCTGAGACGCCAGGAAGAGCCGGAACTGCCATACTACACGATCGAGGTAGAACCGGGCGGCACGATCCGCCAGCATCGCGGAATGTACGATGAGGAGCCGAATATTGAGGAGATCCGGGGATTCCTCCGGGAGTGGCAGAGAGTCTTGAAAAAGCGCTTGCATAGCAAGGATTGGCAGCTGGCAGCAGAAAGCAAGGTTAAGCGAGAAAAGAATCTGGAAGAACTCAGAAAAGCAAACAATGAGCGTGTCTTAAAGGGACTCGCGGAAGATTTTATGGAGGCAGTGTAGAAGATGGAGATTGTAGAAAGAGAGAATAGTGAGGTTAAGACTACTGTTTCGTATAGAGAACTGAAAATCGCAATGGATTCCGAAATGGGAAAAGCTGCAGAGAGCTTTGTCCGGATCGGATATCTATTCAAGATGGCGAGGGACACAGATGTCCTTCAGGAATCCGGATACACATCGTATCTGGAATTTGCGCAAAAAGAGTATGGGATGGACAAGTCCCAGGTGAGCCGGTTTATCAATATCCACACAAAGTTCTCTGATCCAGAAGATCCGACAAGATTAAACGAAAAGTATCAGGGGTTCGGATCCGCGAAGCTGGCGCTCATGCTGACACTCCCGGACACAATTATCGAAGAATTGACACCGACCTTTGCAAAGAGTGATATCCAGGCGGTAAAAGAAGAAATCGAAGCTGAAGGGAAGGTATCCGATCTGGAAATCATTGCGGAGCAGGCAGAGACTACAAAGGAGCCAGACGGGCAGCAGGACATCCTGCATCAGGTAGTGGATCAGATCCTCGACGGCGATCTCTATATGCGGATTAAGATCCGTCAGGCGCTCAAGTCAGCAAGGAAAGATGCTCTAATCCAGGAGATCCTGGCACCGGCGGGGGAAGCAATGCACTCCGTCCGGATTAAAGGAGTGGGGAGGCTGATGCTGTCAGTCAAGGGCCTGGATACGGAAATCGCACTGATCAATGTCCGGAGTGACAGCAAGGAGATGTACACATGGGAGACAGTGATCCGGGCGGTCGAAGATTACTGTACCAACCATACGGACCCGGAACCAGAGAAAAAAACGGAAGTTGCACCGGTGCAACCGACAGAAAAGCCGGAGAAGAAAGAACGGAAAGTATCCAAAGTAACGAAGGCCAGGGAAGCAGAAAAGTTGCCAAGCCGCTCGCGGAAAGTGCCCCAGGAGGAGGCACCGTCAGAGCAGACCGCCCCAGAAACTCCTACAACGCCTGTAGCCATCCATAGCACAGCGCCCGCCGGATTTGTGGGGGATGAGAAAGCTGAGGAGGGAAACAGGCAGCAGGAGCCCCAGCTGGAAGGACAGATGGAAATCGAACAGTTTCCACAATATCTCCCGGAAAATTATATCAAATGCCACGATGGCAGCGAGGTCCAGGAGAGCGAGGATGCGCGGATCCGGGCGGAGTGGAGACGGCATGTGGAGAACATCTGCACACCGATACTGACTTATTTACGCCAGCATCCGGAACTCATCCAGAAAATCACGATCACAGAGGAGGGTATTGTCATTGAGTAATAGAGCGCCAAGCATGAATACAGTACATCCAAGCGTCGATCCGCGGGGCGGTATTTACCCTGCAGAAATCGACAGACTCAAAAACAAAATAAAGCTGGGAGATCGCATATCCGTAACCACGATGAAGGGATATGTAAACATAAATCCGGACAGTACGAAACCGGGGATCGCACACCGGCGAGGAACCGTGATTGCGAAGCATAAAAATCTGGTCGTGCTGGAGTATCCGGGAGGACTCACAGAGGCTTTCCGATGGGCAGAGATTGCGGATAAGGTAGCGATATGAAAAATGTGTACATGCTAAAAAACATCCGGACAGGCGTCATAGAGTATGACAATCTGTACGCGCAGGACGTGCATGATCTGATCGGGATCAATAAAAGCTGCATAAGCAAATACGAAAAAAGCAAAAGCGTATATAACGGCACATGGCGGATCATGATGTCAAGCGGCACAGAGCTATGGACGGAGTACACAAGGGACGCATGGGACACCTACCGGAAACTGGTGCTCCGCGGCATGGCAAGAACAGCAAGAAAAGGCTGGCGCAGCTACGCAGAGATGATCCGTCATGGAGCGATACAGGAGGCAGAGGACAATGGCAAAGAGCATCATACAGGCGCGGACAGGACCGGCTGACCGGGAATGTTACCTGTGCCGGGAAGAAGCGGAGAGGAATGGATATTATGGGGAATTGTGTCACACAGGTCTCCATAAGCACCACTTTGTATACGGGAGGTTCGGGGCGTACCGGAAGAAAGCGGAACATTATGGTCTGTGGGGATATGTCTGCGAAGCAAGGCATCATGAGCACGGACCGGAAGCGCCGCACTGCAATAGCAAGGTGGATGAGCACCTTAAAAGAGTCGCGCAGCAGGCATTTGAACAGAAATATAGCCATGAGTTGTGGATGAAAGAGTTTGGAATAAATTATTTGGAGACGGTGTGAATGTTGAAGAAAGATGAAAATTAAGATTTGAAGGAGTCGATAACTATGTTAATGATTCAAGATGGAATAGAAGTTTACTGCTTACCGGATGGCGCTTGTTGCGAGGTCGATGAGAATCACAGAAGCCCTCTGGACTTGGATGATTGCCCACTCGGATACGAAACATGCAACGGAAACTGCTTTTATTACGCAGAGTGATTTGAGATTTTTGAACACATAAGATCCGAGATTTTGACAAAATTGAATTAAAATTTGGAGGATATGGAATGAAAAAATATGAATTGACAGCCGAAAGCATTGTAAAGTTCGGAAGAACACTTTTCAGAATTAAGGCTTTGGTAGCCTTTGAAAATGTTGAAGAGGGAGAGCTTGGAGGATTTGTCGAGAAAGAAGGAAACCTCGATCAGTCCGGCGATGCGTGGGTGTCCGGCGATGCGCAGGTGTCCGGCGATGCGTTGGTGTCCGGCAATGCGCGGGTGTACGGCGATGCGCGGGTGTCCGGCAATGCGCAGGTGTACGGCGATGCGCGGGTGTACGGCAATGCGTTGGTGTCCGGCAATGCGTTGGTGTCCGGCGATGCGTTGGTGTCCGGCGATGCGTGGGTGTCCGGCGATGCGCGGGTGTACGGCGATGCGTGGGTGTCCGGCAATGCGCAGGTGTACGGCGATGCACAGATATTTAAAATGTCTCATTATGTGGTTGCTGGGCCGCTGGGAAGCCGCGACGATTTCACAACATTTTTCCGCACAAAGCATCATACAATCGGCGTGAAATGCGGATGTTTTAGAGGAAATACAGATGAGTTACTTAAGGCTGTGGAAACGGTGCACGGTGACAATAAGCACGCACAGGCGTATAAAGCTGCTGTTGATCTGGCGAAGTTACAGATTGATTTAAGCGAGTATCCTCTGTGAATGGACTATGAGATTGATCAGGTAACTTAATAGCGGAGGATAAAAAACGGAAAAAGTAATGTCGGATTTTTTCGGCGAGATCTACATGAACGAGGCCGCTAAACGGTTAGAAAACAACCAAAATTAAGATTTGGAGGTATAGATGGATAAGAAAGAATATGAAGAGATAGAAAATAATGCTAATATCCTGCAGCACAATGCAAGCATTACCTGCAATGCGGATATCCAAAAGGCTCAGAATTATTACAACGGATACCAGCAGGGGGTAGAGGATTTATTAAAGTACATAAGACAGCGCCGGTATTAAGATTTGGAGGAGTGAAGGATGAATAGGATTACGACTAATAACCCTGTCAATGCTATGAGCATAATCGAATTGGCTCATAACTGTATGTATTTGAAAAATCAAGAAGCATGGTATCGGGATCATGATACGGATATTCCGCTTCGGCAGCTGGTCCATAATATGGCGGTGTCCATGAATATCGAACTGCCGGAAGTAGATGATGATGCTTTTGATGATGTGATTTATGAGATGCTTTACTATGGGCTGGAAGAACCAGAAGGAAGACTTGCTCTGTTTTACAGGATGGGGTGGGCGATGGCTGAACTTAGGGAGTGTCTGAAGGAGTATGAGGATACAGGAATCGCGCCGGAACAGTATGTGCGAATGAGACTGAATGTGTGGAAATCCACAGCAGATGAAAATATCATAGATAAACTTGAAATGCTTCGACTTTTCAATCAGCGAGTCGGTCGTGAACTGTGGGCGGATAAGGAAAAAGAAGTCCAGGATAAGGATATTGAGAACGCTGATAGGATTTTGAACAATGCAATTGATCTTATAAAGGCAAATTAAGATTTGATGGAGGGAAAGAAGCTTGGAAAATCCAATAGGAGCATATGCGCTTTATATGTTTTTGAAAAACTTAATAGAAGATGGAAAACTAAAAGAAAATAGTGATGATTCAGAAGTATATTTTGTAGACGAAGATGGAATTGCGAATCCGATAACCGACTATTCTTTTGATGACGAGCACGACTTGATACTTTGGTAAACTGAAATTTGAGTAAGGAGAACGGGATGAAAGTAAAGATAAGGCCGAGAAAGGCTACTGATCGGGGAGGCTACTACTGCATGCCACTGTACACCAATATCCAGCATGGGAAGCCGGGATGGAGAATCACACAGTGTCCGGAGTGTGGGGCGAAATGCTGGAGGATCCCACTGGCAGAAATCGCAGAGGAGCAGGGGGCTAAAGGATTGTGTACGATGTGTGCGCTTAAGAAGGGAGTGGGAGCATGAAGACGAAGAATGAGCATAGAGCGCTTAAGAATCTCGTGCATAGAAAACGGGAAGGCGAGTATGAAGCCATGATTGCGGATCCTCGTCCTAAGAGCTGGAGTGCAGGACATCCGGCCTATGAAGGAACATCGATCAGCGGATCGAGACACAGAAAAGAAGGAGGTGGATCCATTGGACAAGGAGATCCTCACCCAATGTCAGGAAATGAGAGAAGAGATAAAAGATCTTAGAAGGCGAATAGAGAAGCTGGATAAATTCCTGAAGAAACCGCCCATTGTGGCAGATACAGTAACAGGCAGCAGGAGTGATCTTACGATTGGTCCGATTAAGGTAAGTGGGATTCCTGATCCCTTGTACAGGAGGAGAGAAGCCTCTCGATACCGGTATAAGAGATTATTGGAAACCAAGGAAGCGGAGCTCCTGGAACTGATCACAAGAGCAGAGGAATACATAGAAAGCATTCCGAAGTCAGAGTTACGGATCATGTTTCGACTGTATTACATTGATGGGCTTACATGGGTACAGGTTGCACACCGTATGAATAGCATGTTTCCAAAACGCAGAGTGAAATATACGGACGATAATCTTTGGAGAAAAAATCAAAGATTTTTTGAAAATGTCGGTTCATGTCGGGAAGAAACATAGTAGGATGGTATCACGGATCAGACGGAAGGTAAATGAAACCCTTTCATAATACTCATCAATCCTCCGGAAATTTCATACGCGATAGCCAGGTGCCATAGCCTGGCTGTTGATTCAGATTCATGTTTTGAGTCTCCTTTGGAAGACATCCACATAATTCGAGTGGGTGTCTTTTTTTCATGCCCGGAGAAAAATCGTAACGAGGAGGTAATCTGGCATGCCATTGTCGGAGCAGAGGAAGAGATTTGTCGATGAATACCTGATCGATCTTAACGGTACGCAGGCGGCAATACGTGCCGGATATTCACCCAAAACAGCACAGGAACAGGCAAGCCGCCTGTTATCAAATGTTATGGTTCGGGCAGAAATTGAAAAAAAGATGGCTGAAAGATCCAAAAGGATAGGGATCAATCAGGATCGCATTTTAATGGAGCTTGCGAAGATTGCACTGGTGAATGCCGGGGATGTGATCGATTTTGAGAATGCGAAAATACTGGAAGATGCCAGGGAGGACGATCTGGCGGCGGTCGCTTCTGTGAAAATTAAAACAATTCCCGGAAAAGGCGGAAAGAATGGAGTCGAGAGAGAGGTCAAGTTATATGACAAGCTCCGGGCATTGGAACTTGCAGGAAAACATTTGGGAATGTTCAAGGAGAAAGTAGAGGTTTCGGGAGGAGTAGAGGATGAAAAGACAAAGCTTGATGACCTGCTGAAGCAGCTCAGGGGAGGTGATCCTTCCTCATGAGTTCTGAACGATTATTGTTATCTGAGAAATACAAAGCTTTCCTGAAGTGCGATGCACCGGTAGAATTTCTTGAGGGGACCTAGCTACGGCAGCAGGAAAGACAACGGTCGGACTGTTTAAGTTCATGTTGAAGGTTGCAGAGTCACCCAAAAAGCTGCATATCCTTGCGGCGAAGGATACGGGAACGGCAGAAAAGAACATTATCAACAAAGATCTTGGAATTATTGATGACTTCGGAAAACTAGCGGTGTACAACGGAAATGGAACGAAGGATGACAAGATTCCTCATATCCTGTTCCATACGTCCGGTGGGGACAAAATCATCTATGTTATGGGATATGGAGACCGTAAGAAGTGGCAGAAGGCTCTTGGAGGTCAGTATGGGTGCCTGTACATCGATGAGATTAACACAGCAGATATTGATTTTGTGCGGGAGGCGGCCATGCGTTGTGACTATCTCATGGCTACGCTGAACCCGGACGATCCGTCATTGGATGTGTATAAGGAGTATATCAACTGTTCCCGCCCTCTTCCAGAGTGGGAGAAAGAGACGCCGCAGGAAATCGTAGACGAATTGAAAGAAGAACCAAAACCCGGTTGGGTTCACTGGTTCTTCTCTTTTTCCCATAATTTGGGACTTCCAAAGGAAAAACTGGATAAGATCCTGGCAAACACACCAAAGGGAACAAAGATCTGGAAAAACAAGATCCAGGGACTTCGGGGAAAAGCTACCGGACTGATTTTTGTAAATTTTGACAGAAAGCAACACGTTGTGACTGAGACGTGGATCCGGCAGCAGATGAAAAGTGGAAAACTCGTATGGAAGAAGTTCACAGCCGGGGTCGACACTGCGTATTCTGCGAAATCTCCGGATACGATCGCTATGATCTTCCAGGGAATTACAGAGGACCGACGGCTGATCACGCTGGAGGAACGCGTCTACAACAACGCTGATCTGGAGAACCCGATCGCGCCGAGTGACACGGCCGTAAAGCTGATCAGCTTCCTGGAGCAGTGCCGCGAGAAGTGGGGACTGGCGAGAGATGTCTTTGTAGATAACGCCGATCAGGCAACAATCACGGAACTAAAGAAATACAAGCGGCTTCATAGCTGCCTGTATAACTTCTGGGACGCATACAAGAAACTGACGATCCTGGATCGTATTAAGCTACAGCTCGGATGGATCCAACAGGGATGCTATCTGGTGCGGGATGCTTGCACGGAGCATCTGGCAGAGCTTGAAAAATATAGTTGGAAAGAAGATAAGGATGAGCCGGAAGACCGGAACGACCATACGATCAACGCAAATCAGTATGCGTGGATTCCGTATAAGAACATGATCGGATTTGAGGAGGAATAGAAGTGGGGTGGATATCAAAGTTGAACGATAACATTACAAGAGGAATTCGAAGTTGGCTGAATGTCCAGGAGGCAAGCCCGACCGCGATTCAGATCCAGGAGATCATGGATTTTGAACTGTCCGCAATCCGCAATAGAATCTGGTACCGCGGCGATGGAAATGAGCTGGAGCAGTTGTACCAGCAGAGTGCTGAGACAGCAGATCGGTATAAATTCTGGGCGTCAAAATGCACGCCGGGAATGGAGATGAGGAAGATCCATACAGGTCTTCCGTCTTTGATTGTAAGAGTGTTGACTGCGATCGTTCTGGCGGACATGAATGATTTTGAATTTAACGATGTCCAGCAGGAAGAAATCTGGAAGAAAATCGAAAAAGAAAATAAGTTCCGGAAAGCTTTTGAAGAGACATTAAAAGAAGCTTTGTACATCGGGGATGGGGCATACAAGGTAACGATTGATACATCGGTGAGCCAGTATCCGATTTTGGAATGGTATCCGGGAGAAAGAATCGAAATCACCCGGTCGAGAGGAAGAATTAGGGAGATTATATTTAAGACTCCGATCAAAGATCATAGAAGGGAATACACCTTATACGAATACTATGGATATGGGTATATTCGGAATGAGCTGTATAAAGGAAATACGCTGATAGACTTTAAAACAGTGGATGCGACAAAGAATCTCCATGATGTCCAGTTTGATAAGAAGGTGATCCTGGCAGTGCCGCTTAAGATATATGAAAATGCCAAGTGGAAAGGCCGCGGCGGTTCGATATTTGAAGGAAAGTTGGATAACTTCGATGCGTTTGATGAGGTATGGAGCCAGTGGATGCAGGCACTGAGAGAAGGAAGAGCTCATACCTATGTTCCGGACAGCTGCATTCCGAATGATCCGACTACCGGCAGGAAAATGAAACCTAATCCCTTCGATAACAGGTTTATTTCAGGTGGAGACAATATGGCGGAGGATGGTAAAAACCAGATCATCACGGTACAGCCTAATATTCCTCACGAGAGTTACTTGTCATCATATATTACGGCGCTCGACCTTTGCCTGCAGGGCATTATCAGTCCGAGTACGCTTGGAATCGACACAAAGAAGCTGGATAATGCGGATGCACAGAGGGAAAAAGAGAAGACAACGCTGTATACGAGAAACGCAATTGTGGAAGCGTTACAGGAAACACTGCCGGAAGTGATCAGTGCCGCCGTCAATGCGTATTATATCCTTTTAAAACAGCCGCCGCAGGAAGTAAACGTAGACATTCCTTTTGGGGAATATGCGAACCCATCATTTGAGAGCCTGGTGGAAACCCTGGCGAAAGCAAGACCGGGAGTAATGCTTATGAGTATAGAGGCACAGGTAGAAGAACTGTACGGAGATTCTCGCGATGACGAGTGGAAAAAAGAGGAAGTAAGCCGCCTGAAGGCAGAACAGGGAATTGTAGAGGTGGAAGAACCGGGAGTCAATATGGCTGCCGGTCTTTTTAATGTAAAATTGGGAGGCAATGGAAATGAAGGTTAAGATCATGAACCGAATGTACCGGATGAGCCAGGAGGAGTATCAGGGGCTTCTGAAGGTGGCGAGTGATCAGGTTCCATTTGGAGTGTATGCGGTTGAAAAAGAAGGATATGCCGAGTTGAGAAATGATAAATGCCGGAGCGTGACTGAATTGAAAGCTCTCACCCGCGGTTTTAAATTGCAGGGGTTCCGGGTGCTGGCAAACAGGCAGGTGAATGCAGATGGCGGAGAAAAACGAGTATGACATTACAGAGGCTTTCCGAAAGATCGAGGCTGAGTTGATTGACTCCATGATGCGTAACATGGATCGGCACCGGGCAGAGGAGGAGAAAGAAGGCTATGAGTGGACCATGTGGCAGACCGAGCAGCTGAAAGCACTGGAGAAGTACAAGAAGGAAAACCAGAAGAGATACTCCAAGCAGTTCAAGAGTATCAATGCACACATCGAAGCACTGATCCGGGAAGCGAGAGCGCGTGGGAACATGAATCAGGAGATCCGGATTCTGAAAGCAATCAAGAACGGATTTCAGGGAGCCAAAAAAGTCACACGCGGGGCAGCAGGAGAATTTTTCAAGCTTAATGATAGAAAACTCGATGCATTGATAAAAGCAACGGTATCGGACATGGAGAAGGCTGAGACAGCAATCCTGAGGAAAGCAAATGATGACTACCGGAAGGCGATTTACAGCGCACAGGTATACGCGAACACCGGGGCCGGAACCTATGAAAAAGCGGTGGACATGGCGACGCGGGACATGCTCTCCCGGGGATTGAGCTGCGTTACGTTTTCGAATGGTGCTCAACACACCTTGAAGGACTATGCAGACATGGCGATCCGCACCGCCAGCAAGCGGGCATACCTTCAGGGAGAAGGCGAGAAACGGCAGGAATGGGGAATCACGACTGTCATTCTGGCAAAGAGAGGCGGGAACCCGTGTCCGAAGTGCCTGCCGTTCGTGGGAAAGGTCCTGATCGATGATGTGTGGAGCGGCGGCCGGTCAGACGGTGTGGATCCGGAGACGGGAAAGCATTATCCGCTGATGAGCTATGCGATCGCTCATGGTCTGTACCATCCCCGGTGCAAAGATGCTCATACAACCTATTTTCCGGGCATCTCCACAGCAGATGATACCTGGACAGAAGAAGAGCTGGAAGAGGTGGGACTAAAGAACCAGGAAGAGGCCAAGGAGCAATATGCAAAACGTCAGGAGGAAAAGTACAGCCGATTGGCGCAGTACTCCTTAGATGCAGAAAACCGAAAGAAATACACAGAGAAAACTCAAGAGTGGCAAGCCATTCATTCTCAATTTGAGAGCAAAGCCGCAGGAAATTTAGGAGCACCGGACGACATCACTGACGAGTGGACAGTGAAAGTCAGCCGATCTGGAGAAGTCACAGATCTGATGGAATATGTTACAGGCAAGGGAAAATACAAGGTAGACGGAAAGCAGGTACTTCTGGATTATACGGAACATGAGAGGCGAGTCGCCGAGAGGATAGCACAGCTATACGGAAAGCGTGTTCAGATGATACCGAGAGTTACATACCCACAGGGGATTTCAACACCGGATTTCAGGATAGATGGAATCGAATGGGATCTTAAGACGGTAAGCACGGCGGGCAAGAATGTTTTCTATAACGCAGTGAAAAAGAAAAAACGACAGGCGAACTGCTTTATTTTTGATGTGACGGAGTGCCCGCTGGATATGAACGAGATCAAGAGACAGGTCAACGATCTGTTCCGATCAACGCACCTCACATTTATAGACAAGGTGGGGTTATACAAAGACAGAAAAATGATAGGAATCTATGAAAGAAAAAAATAAGAACTATTCGGCTGTACAATCCGCAAGGATTATGGGTACTGTGAATAGCTCTTATTTCTTTATAAGTATTTTACACCGTCGACAAGGACTTTTCAAGTAAAAAAATGAGTTGCACCGGTGCAACAGCAGGAGGTAGGCATGAAAGAATATTATTACGAATTCATTGTCCCGGTTGTGATATCAGTTGTAACAGTAGTGGTAGTCCATGTATTATTGCCTCTGTAATGAAGGTTACGATAATAGGGCAGAGAACAGAGCATTTGAAGAATTCCCAAAATTCATGCAGACAGAATTCACTATATGATTTTCCCGGTTCCGTCAAATAAAATAAGTCGGGGCAGGTGTCGTAGGGAATTTCAACCAGTAAGTTGTCCTTTAGGTTTTTGACAACCAGGACCGCTTCTCCGTCGGTGCAGATTTTGAATTTTCGAGCGAGCTCAATACCAGAATAATATTTTCCCTGAACGGTTGGAGCTGTCTTGCAGGCAGATCGGAGTAGTTTGCGGGACCGTTTTGAAAGATACATAAGCTTCACCTCACATAATCGTATATGAAGAGTATAACACGCAGAAACAGTTGCGTGTTATTTTTATGCCCAAACGCGAGTATGGCGTTAAACTCTGCGCGGCCGGCGACACCGATGAAAATGGATGATAGGGAGACACCCTCAAAATGGAAAGGAGAAACCATATGAAAAAGAACAGATTTTCCATGAACTTACAGCTTTTCGCAGATCCGGCGGGTGGAACAGGAGAAGGTGCGGGAGGCACTGGAACCGGTCAGCAGAATCCGGCAGCAGGAACTGGACAGGGAACCGGTCAGCCAGGCGCATCGGCTCCACAGATCGATTATACCAGGATCCAGCAGATGCTTAATGGAACGCTGGCGGCAAAAGAGGACACGGCGCTGAAAGCTTACTTCAAACAGCAGGGACTTACTCAGGAAGAAGCCGAGAAGGCCATGGCAGCTTTTAAGGCAGAAAAAGCAAAGAACCAGCCGGACGTGGAAGCAATGCAGGCGCAGATCACAAGCCAGCAGGCGGCAACAAGGCAGGCGCAGATTGAATCAGCAGCGACATTGGCGGCAGTAACGCTGGGAATCAATGCGAAGACGATTCCGTATGTCTTAAAACTTGCGGATTTCAGTCAGGCAGTAGGAGAAGATGGAAAAATCAACACAGAAACCGTAAACAATGCGCTGAAGAAAGTACTGGAAGACGTTCCGGCGCTGAAACCGCAGACCGCAGGAGCATCCGGATTTGTCCAGGTGGGAGCATCCGGAGGTGATAATGGCGGACAGGCTGGAAGCCAGGCAGACCAGCTGGCGGCAATCTTCGGCAACGATAAGAAGTAGAAAGGAAACAGAATATGGCAGTTTATAGTTACGCAGAGACATTCGAACGGGAACTTGCACAGAAGTATGCAAGAGAGTTGACATCTTACGATTTAACTCTCTCGAACCCGGGAATTAAGTTTTTAAACGCACAGACGATCAAGATCCCGAGAATGACTGTATCCGGATACAAGGATCATAACCGCAACAGCATGGGATACAACACAGGAACTATCACAAATGATTGGGAGCCGAAAAAGCTTGCCCATGACCGTGATATCGAGATTCCGATTGATCCGATGGATATCGATGAGACAAATCTGGTTCTGGAAGTTGCGAACATTCAGAATGTGTTCGAGACAGAGCAGGCGATCCCGGAAAAAGACAGCTATCGCTATTCCAAGCTGTACGCAGAGGCAAAGACTTACAAATCAAACGGTGCAGTGATCGATAACACGACACTGGATAAGGCCAATGTCCTGGACTGGTTCGATGAGCAGATGGCCATCATGGATGATCTTTCTGTTCCTCAGGAAGGCAGAATCCTTTATGTTACATCCGCGTTTAACAAGCTCTTAAAGAGTGCGGAAGGAATCACGAGAACATTTAGCGTCGGTGCAGCAGGCGTGATCGACCGCCGGGTGCATACCCTCGATGATGTAAAACTTAAAAACGTGCCGTCTGCGCGCTTCAAGACAAAGTACGACTTCACGAATGGATGTGTGGCAGCAGGAGCAGCCAAACAGATCAATTCAATCCTGGTACATCCGAGTTGTGTGATCTCCCGTGATAAGTACGCCTACATGAAGTTATTTACTCCGGGAACAGACTCCAGAACTGCAGATAAGTATGTATACCAGAACCGCTACTACACAGATACATTCCTGATCGAAAACAAAGCCTGCGGCGTTGCGATCAATGCAGAGGCAGAAGGGTAGGGGAGAACATGACAGCAGAAAAGGCGAATAAAGTCTATATGATCACCGAGGAACAGATGGAAGCGTATCGCACAGAGGGCTATGATATCCGCGATGATGATGGAAGAATCGTTGCATATGGAGCTGGAAAGAGTGTCCCGTATGAAGAATACGCGAAAGTTTGTGCTGAAAACAAGGGACTGAAAGAGGCACTTGAAGAGTACCGTAAGATCGAAGCAGAGGCTGTACAGGAACAGGCAGCAGAGGCTCCGGCGAAAACAGCAGGAAAGAAGAAAGCGAGTGAGTAGTATGGCATACGAACCGTATGTGACAAAGGAATACTACCAGACCGAATATGGCGGGGAGACCGTGCCGGAGGAGAAGTTGACAAAAGCCCTCCGGCAGGCGTCTCGTCACATTGATTCCCTGACCTACAATCGGATCGTAGGCCAGGGATTTTATAATTTGACAGAGTTTCAGCAGGAAGTTATCCGCGAAGTCATATGCCAACAGGCAGACTTCGAGACGGAGAACGCAGATGAGATCGACACGATCCTTCAGAGCTACACGATCAACGGCGTGACCTCTCAGTTTGGCAGTTCCTGGAATGTGTTTACAGATAAGGGAGTAGCCATGAAGCGCGATGTGTACGCCCTGCTGTGTCAGACGGGCCTGTGTTGCCGGTTAGCGAGGTGAGACGATGAAATACCCATGTTTAGTGCCGAAACGGCTGTGCAAGACGCCTGTGCACGTCCATCTGGAATCTGAGGAGCTCAATAACCTCGGAGAACCGAAGTATGTGCTTGACGCAGATCTGATATGCAATTTTCAGGACCGTGCAAAAACGATCCTGACAGCTGAGAAGAAGCTGGTGCAGATCACGGGAAGCGCATTGTTCCCGGGAGACATCGCCCCGGATATGCCGACATTAAGCGGTGGGACCCTGACGGTATTTGGCGCAGAGCGCCGGATCGAGCAGGGCTGCAAGAACAGGAACCCGGATGGAACGGTGAACTTCTGCAGTCTGGAGGTGGTCTGATGGAAGTGAGATCAACGGTAAAGTTAAATTGGCCACGGATCCGGCAGCTGTCGGAGGCGGCGGTGACGGCGTTGGAGCAGACAGCAGATGCACTGTTCCGTACCGAAATCGTACAGGCACAGGTTATGCCGTTCGATACAGGACATCTGGAAGAGGACGCGACGTTCGTAGATTACAGTGAGTCTGCAAATGGGAGGGTATCCATCGTATCCAGTACGCCGTATGCGCGCCGCCTCTACTATCATCCGGAATATCACTTCCAAAAGACGGAAAACCCAAATGCCGGAGGAAAGTGGTTTACACCGTGGCTTCCGGGTGGAGACAAGGCAGACTTTGCACAGAATGCATTCAAGAGATTCTATAAGAAAGCAGGTGGTGTCTGATGCTGACATTACCGGAGATCCGGCAATGGATCGCTGAACTGGGAATTGCGGCAGATGAGAACGTCTATATCGGCAAGCTGGACAATAAGAAACAGAAGTCGGTCGGCGTATATGGCCGCGCATCCAGCGGTCCGCCGCATACCGCACTGGGCGGTCTGGAACATACGACCTATGATACCAGACCGATCTCCCTGCTGGTCCATTGGACTAAGAGCAAGGGAGAGAGCGAAAAGGCGGCATATGGATTATTTGACAAGTTAAGAGAGATAACCAGTCTGACCATCGGAGAGACTCCAATCAGGTATCTCTGCCTGATGGTGCCTGAACCTCAGGACGTGGGGACGGATGACAGCGGGATATATGAGTATGTGATCTGGCTGGATCTCATCTATCAGAGAAAGTGAGGACAAAAAAATGGCTGGTACAGTAGGAAAAGTGTACCCGGTACACAACAATATTTTTAAATTCGGCACCAAAGGGCAGGAGAGCACGGACGAAAACATGGCGATGCCGTCAGACCTTGAGAACTTCTCCCCGTCCATTGATGGCACTGTGGAAGAGTGGTACGCAATGGATGCAGCCGGTTGGGCGAAAGCCGCAATGACCGGAAAAAAACTGAGCTTTAGCTTTAAGGGCAAGAGATCCGTGGGAGATGCAGGAAACGATTATATTGCAGGACTTGCATGGAAGTTCGGGCAGGACGTTATGACAAAATTTGAATGGACAATGGTCTCCGGTGCGAAGCTTTCCGGCATCGTGGTGATCAACGTCACGACCCCGGGCGGCGGCGATACTACAAATCTGGATACGTTGGAGTTTGAGGCGGTATTCTATGGCAAACCGACATTTACGGCGGCAGCAACATTATAAGGAGGAGTGAAGATGGCAAGAGTAGTAGATATTACAAGTAAGCTGGAATTTGATGGAAACCCGAAGCTGAAGATTAAGGATAAGGAGATCGAGGTGAACGCGGATGCGCCGACCATGTTAAAGGTCATGAACTTGGTGGGGGATGATCCGACACCGAAAGATATCATCGAGCTGTATAAGCTTATTTTCCCGGAGGAGTCCAGAAAAATACTGGATGGCATGAAACTGAGTTTTGCGAACCTTATCACCGTGGTAGAAGTGGCGGTGAGCATCATTTCAGGAGATACAGACACATCGGGAGAGCACTGACCCGTACTACGACCTGTTTGAGGACTGGGATCTGATCATTTCCAGTTTTCTCTCGCAGTACGGGTTGAGAATCCGAACGAAGGAATTTGAGACGGTGTCCTGGGATGAGTTTAAGTCACTGCTGGCCGGGCTGTCCCCGGATACCGCTTTGGGGCGTGTAGTAGCCATCCGATCCGAGACGGATAAGGAAGTGATCAAGCATTTCACGACGGATCAGCGTCGTATTTACGATGCATGGCGGGACCGTAAGGCCGATAATATGACGGAAAAGAACTATGACCGTGAGATGGCTGCTCTGGAGCAGATAATGGCTCAGATGTTTGGAGGCGGTAAAAATTGAAAAAGTAAAGCAGGAGAAAGTCCGGTGCCCATACTGTGGGCATCCGGTCAATGCGAATCGATCCGAGGACGCCAAGTGCAGAGGCGTCTTTTTTAAGTGCAAGAATAAAGACTGTAAAAAAATATTTGAGTTAAGAATCTAAGACGCTGTGCCGATGTGCCTGTCTTAAAAGGCAGGTGATAGGTATGGCGGCTGACAGTGCTGGTCAGATCGGGCTGGATCTGGTCGTCAATAAAGGAACATTTGAGAAGCAGATGACAGGGATCCAGGCACTTGCAAAGAAAGCAGGTGCCTCCCTGGCAGCCGCGTTCGCTGTAAAGAAGATTGTAGATTTTGGGGCAAAGTGCATTGAACTCGGATCCGACCTTGCGGAGGTCCAGAACGTCGTCGACGTTGTGTTCCCGCGAATGAATCAGAAGATCAATGAGTTTGCAAAGAATTCCGCAGCTCAGTTCGGACTGTCGGAGACGATGGCGAAGCAGTTCACAGGAACCTTCGGAGCTATGGCGAAGGCATTTGGATTCGGTGAGCAGCAGGCGTACGAAATGGGAACGACGCTGACCGGTCTGGCGGGAGATGTAGCGTCTTTTTACAATATCAGTCAGGATGAAGCGTACACAAAGCTGAAATCGGTATTTACCGGCGAGACGGAGAGCCTGAAGGATCTGGGCATCGTCATGACGCAAACCGCATTAGACAGCTATGCTCTGGCAAATGGATTCGGCAAAACGACGGCGAAGATGTCCGAGGCTGAAAAGGTTGCCCTGCGGTATAAATTTGTGCAGGATCAGCTGACCTCTGCGGCCGGGGACTTTTCGAGGACTTCCGATGGATGGGCAAACCAGGTAAGAATCCTCAAATTGCAATTTGACAGCCTAAGGGCAACAATCGGACAGGGATTGATCAATGTTCTCTCTCCGGTGCTCAAGGTGATCAACACGATCATCGGGAAGCTGATGACACTGGCTAATGCGTTCAAGGCATTTACAGAGCTGATCTCCGGAAAGAAATCATCCGGTGGAGGAGTATCTGCGGCAGCAGCAGGAATGGAGGCAGTCGCCGCGGCATCAGACAAAGCAGGATCCGCAGCATCAGGAGCCGGAACTGCGGCAAAGAAGGCTGCCAAGGACATGAAAGGCATGTCCACGGGGATCGATGAGCTGAACATAATCAATCCTTCAGACAGTTCCGGAAGCGGAAACTCCGGCGGCGGAGCCGGTGGGGATTATGGTGCCGAAGATATCGACATGGGATCCCTCGCAGAAGGAACCGATGAGATCGACAGCCGTCTGGACAGCATCCAGAAGAAGATCAATGAGCTCCGGCAGTCTTTCATGAACGGATTCTGGAACGGGTTCGGCGATACAGCCGTCTTTGATGATGTTCAGAGATCTGTTGACGGAATCCGGGAATCTGTTAAGAATATTTTCGGGGATCCGGAGATAAAACGGTCCGCAGATGAGTTTGCGACCACCGCGGCGAACAGCCTTGGGAAGATAGCTGGATCGTTCGGATCTATCGGGATGTCGATTGCGGACAACCTTCTCGGGGGATTAGATCGGTATCTGCAGCAGAACACGGACCGGATCCGAGGCTATATCATTTCCATGTTTGATATTGGTGGTGATATTGCAGGAATAGCCGGGAATCTGTCGGCAGCAGTGGCGGAGATCTTCACAGTATTACGGAGTGGATCCGGGAAGCAGATCACGGCAGATCTTATCGGAATTTTTTCAGATGCGTTTATGGGAGTTACCGCATTAGCGGGATCATTCGGCCGAGATGTGTTAGATCTCATTGCGATACCGATCATAAACAATCAGGAGAAAATAAAATCAGCTTTTCAGGGCATTCTGGACGTGGTGCAGACGGTTACATCCGCAATCAGAACGACCTTTGCGGGGCTGGTTGACTCGGTACAGAAAAAATATGATGAGAGTATCAGCCCACTCTTAAAAAGCTTCAGAGACGGCATTTCAAAGCTTGCAGAAGTATTTCTGGACACATTTCAGGCGAATATTCTTCCGGTACTTCAGAATGCTGCTGATCGCTTTGCAGACTTTACTACATCGACCTTACAGCCGTTAATTGACAAGTTTCTGGAGTTTGCAGGAAAAGTAACCGAGTGCATTCAGGAAGTATGGGAGAAAGTTCTCCAGCCGTTTCTGGCATGGTTTATAGCGAATGTAGCGCCGAAGATCGCGAGCCACCTTGGGAAGGCAATCGATGCATTCTTTAATTTCCTCACGAATGTTGGAAATGTGATCAGCGGTGTTCTTGATATCTTTAACGGTCTTCTTGACTTTCTGTTAGGAGTATTCACTCTTGACTGGGAAAGAGCATGGAGCGGTGTAAAGCAGATGCTGTCGGGCGCATGGACGGCGATGAAGGCACTGGTGACGACCATGGTCGAGGGGATCCGGTCCATTATCGAACTGACATTAGACCGAATCAAGAATAAGTGGACACTTACATGGAATGCGGTAAAAGCCTTTGGAGAGACTTGCTGGAATGCGATAAAAGCACTGGTAGAGAGCATCTTTACTGCTATCAGCAATAAGATCGCAGAAGTATGGAACTCCGTGAAGACGAAGACAGAGCAGATCTGGAGCGGAATCCGCACCACGGTATCGACCATTACCGAAGGAATTCGTGATAAGATCACGGCGATCATGACGGCGATCAAGTCCGGGATCAGCACAGCACTGGATGGCATCAAGGACAAATGGACCAGCGTATGGAGCGGCTTAAAGGAGAAGACCATCAGTATCTTTGATGATATCTGGAGCGGAATCCGTGGAGCGATCAACAGCATTCTTTCCGGAGTCGAGAAGATGGCAAACGGAGTTGTGAAGGGCGTCAACAAGATGATAGACGCACTGAATAACCTGAGCTTTGACGTACCGGACTGGGTGCCGGGAATCGGCGGTGAGAGCTTTGGTCTTGATATTCCGAATATGTCCATGGTAAAACTCCCAAGACTGGCACAGGGCGGCTTTGTGAGGGCAAATACACCGCAGCTTGCAATGATCGGAGATAACCGGCATTACGGCGAGATTGTAGCACCGGAGGATCGTATGCAGGCAATGGTAGACCGTGCTGTGGCACTCGCGTCTGGAAACAATATGAGTGACCAGTACCTGGCATTTATGGTGGATCTGCTGAAGCAGATCATCAACCTCATCGAGGCGATGGACCTGACAGTCAAGATCGACGTGCGGGATATCAAAAAGAAGCTGACAGAGCTGGATAAGAGGACTGGCTACACACTGAAAACGACATAAGGAGGCGGGAACATGGCAGTGATCACGATCAACGGGCGGGAATTTCCCGCCCCAGATATCGGAGCGAATTTTGTAGTAGCAACGAACGTATCAGACGGAAAAAATGCTCTGGGAGAATTCGTAGGGCAGAAGGTCGGCCGGGATCAGCATAAGGTAGACAGCTTACAGTGGAAGTTTCTGGATGCCGAGATGTGGGCCGCGATGCTTCAGGAATTCGATAAGTTTGTGGTGACGGCGAAGATTCCGGACATGGTACATAATTGTTTCCAGACGATCCGGATGTACCCCGGAAATCGGACGGCCACGCCGATCGAGTTTGACGCTGACGGGCTTCCGACCAGATACCAGGACTGCAAAGTGAATATTATCGATTGCGGGGTGATCGAATAATGCAGTCAGCAAGCAACGCATACAAAGAACACATGAAGGGAAGCTTCCGGCTTCAGGGATATATCCGGGTATCGATCGGATTGATCAATCAGGAGGCACAGGCATCTGCGTATGTGCCGGATCACGACAAGTACACCTACTACAGCAGCTTTAAGATGCCGCTTGACAATTATAAGGTGGAAGAACTGTATGCGACGTGTGACCAGAACTACAGCGTTGTAGACGGCAGCATGTACTTTCTTCCCCGTACAAGGGCGGACGTGGTGCTGAATCAGGGGCTTGTCAGTGAACCACTTCTGGGACCTATCGAGATCCGGCTTCCGGAGGCTCATGATATCAAAGGAGTCACGATAGACTTTGGAAAAGCCTATCCGGTTGATTTTACAATTGAATCGGATAATCACACGGTCACAGTGACTGGGAACACCACGGCGGCATTTACCACGGATGAGTTGTTTATTGGAGCGACATTCTTGAGATTCACTCCGATAAAGATGGTAAATGGGCAAAGTCGGTTCAGGCTCCAGCAGATCACACTGGGTATCGGAATTTACTTCGGAAATCGCGAGATCTTATCTGCCACGAAAAAGGAGCATATCAGTCCGATCATGGAGGAACTGCCGACTCTGGACATGGACCTGACGATCAACAACAAGAACCGCGTTTGGGATATTGAGAATTCAGAGTCCGCGGTGAACTATCTGGAAATCGGTCAGGAGATCACAGTGCTGTATGGTCAGACATTAGATGATGGCTCTGTGGAATGGATGCCGGGAGCAACCGCATATCTTCGGGAGTGGTCAGCTGATGATGAAGAAATGAGTTTCACAGCGTCGGATCGTTTTGAAGACTTGACGGGGACGTACTATGGCGGGATCCTGCATTCGGGAGGAATCAGCCTGTACGACTTAGCGGTCGATGTACTGGAAGATGCGGGAGTTGACCGGCGCGATTACTGGCTGGATACCTACTTAAAGGATATCCTGGTAGAAAATCCCATGCCTGCGGTGTCTCACCGGGAGGCTTTGCAGTTGATTGCAAACGCCGGAAGGTGTCTTCTTTATCAGGATCGGATCGGAAAGATATTCATGGGATCCAGTTTCAATCCAGATGCCATGGCAAAATCAGACAATGAAACCTATTACAGTAATGCGGCCGGAGTCCTGCAGCGTGGATCCAGAAGAGCCTACGCATCACCGGCGCGGGACTATACGGATGTAAAATCAACAAGATACTTTTTACCCCGTCAGGCTTCGGAAGAAATCAGCACGGGCTATATATCAGAACAGGTGGCGGCAGCAGACGGCAGCTTCACGGAAAACCCGTCTCTGGAGATCGACATGGAAGCAGGATATAAATGCTTTGGGATCACGCTGGAATTCGGCCAGAATCCGCCTAAGAAGATGATCATTCACACGTATCTTGCAGGAGTGCAGCAGGAGTCTTATACAATCGCGAAGCTGGATGAGACTATTACAGTAAACCATGAATTTCCGGAATTTGACCAGATGATCATGGAGTTTACAGATGGAACACCATATAACCGCGTGATCCTCGACAATGTGATTTTCGGAGATAGTACCGATTATGAATTTCAGTATGGCGAAGAACTGACGAAAACGCCGAAGGGCACACAGTTGGCAAAAGTGAGGGAACTGCAGGTGGTACGCACGATTTACGGACCGAGCAGTGAAGTAGCGAAAGAACTCACGAGGGAAACGATAGCGGTATCAGCATTGGATGACCGATATACATTTTACTTTTCGAACGCTTCATATGACCTTGCATGTGCAATCACGGACGCACAGGAGGGGCAGACGGCGAAGATTGTAGAATCAGGGTGTTACTTTGCGACCGTGGAGCTTTCCGGGGTATCGGGAGCCTGTGAGGTCATCATATCGGGAAAAGAGTACATGACATCTCAGGCGAAAGTAAGCCGTCAACTTGGCACAACAGGAACGGTAGAGACCTGGGAAAATCCTCTGGTATCCGATATCGTTCATGCAGCGGATCTGGCGGACTGGATCGGGGACTACATGAAAGCGGACCGGGAATATGATCTGAGTTATCGCGGGGATCCGCGGCTTGACGCGAACGATCTGGCATATCTGGAAAATAAATATGTATCAGGGCTGTTGCTCAGAATTTACGAGCATACGCTGAATTTTAACGGAGCATTCTCCGGATCAGTAAAGGCAAGGAGGGAAATGGGATATGTGGCAGACTCCTAAGACAGATTGGAAGGCCAGTGACTTCATGAATATCGAGGATTATAACCGGATTAAAAATAATCTGAATGAACTCCGGGATATGTCCAGAGAATTGTGGAAAGAGTTTCCTTTTGAGGAGATGGGTGAGGATAAGACGTATACAGATTACGGATTTTACGCTGATGAGATCAACCGGTTTGAGGCAAATGTGGACCATATCTGTGAAGGAACATACCCGTTTGATGTGGGAGTGCGGAAAACCTATCAGGATAACCAGCCGTTCATCACATGGGAGGAGCTGAACCGGATCGAATCGGCATGCCTCATCATGTACAACAATTTCACTGGAGCACTTGCGGGAAGAAAGTCTTTGGCATTCACGTTGGGAGGAGGTGATTTCAGATGTTAAAGACTGATTACAAGGATGATCTCTTTGAGGGAGAACGGAAATATAAAATGACAACGGATACGGAAGGGAAGGTTACATTAAAGGATGCGACCACGTACACCCAGAAAGGTACGAGCTTCGGAGCACTGGATATGAATAATACCAACACGGCAGTAAACAGGCTGTATGGGGAAAAATCAGTGACGCTGACGGAGGCAGGATGGACAAGTACACCGCCGTATGCGCAGACAATTAAGGTTGAAGGAATGCTGGATACGGACCGCCCATTCATTGAGTGTGCGGCTGATATAACATCAAAAGCAGAGAAGACAAGGCTTAGAAAAGAATGGGACAAAGTGGATCGTATTGTAACAGAAGAAGGGCAGCTTACGGCGTACTGTAATTTCGAAAAGCCATCCATGGATCTGCCTCTGAAGATTAAGGGGGCATAAGGATGTGGACCATAATTGGAGGAATCCTTGCGACAGCCAGCCGGATTGATGAAGGTGGCGGAGATAAGGATCTGAATATCTATCTTACGGACAATGCAGGGGTTCAGCTGGTGGACAATGATGGAGTTTACTTGACCTGCGGAAAGGAGACAGAATGAGCGAAACAAAGACAAAAAACCTGTGTACGGTACCGGCCGCAGATCTGACGGACAGCCAGTATTTTATTGCTGAAGACGGCGGAGAACTGAAACGTATACCGAAGGCGCAGGTGGTGCTTAAAAAGTTGGAGAATATGCTTGCAACGGATACGGAGAATCTGGCAGGAGGTGGAGAGGTCACTGCTCAGGAGCTTCTTGATGCGCTTGCAGAACAGGTCGCGAACAAGCTATTGGCGAAATCTCAGGTGGTCAATAATCTTTTGGCTACGGTGGAAGGAAATCCGCTGGATGCTACACAGGGGAAGGCGCTGAAGGAGCTGATTGATACGACTAATAACAATTTGAGTAAGTATGATCGAAAAAAATTGAATGACGGAGATAATCTTAATGTAAAACTTGGACCGTATGGATCTGCCAGCAATAATATTGTTGGATCTTTGCTTAACAAACCAACTCAAGTATTAAATGGTGAAGTCACTATAGATTGGTATCCCAGTAATGACAATTCAAACTATGGAACACAAATTTTAAGGCATACTCGTGATAACACAATCAATATATACTTTCGAGCAAAAAAAGGCAGCGTTGATAATTGGTCAGAATGGATCAATCTTGCCACAAAGAATGATTTTGTTATAAAAACTTACACTATCGCAGGAAAAGCAGTTAATGCTGAAACTATCGCTGATTTTGAACCAAATATTGCTCTCAGTGGATATACTCCATTAGGTATTGTAGGAACGCGTCTAAACGCTTACGGAAGCGTAACTTTAGTATATGCAGATCTCGTTGACGACACAAAAGCAAGAGTACGTGTAAGGAATAATGGAACTGAAAGCGTAACTGGAGATAATGTAATAATTCGTGTGCTTTATTTCAAATCATGATTTTAAATTTCTTGATTCATCAAAGAACAAGTACCCGCGATCTATATCGTTTTCAAAAAACTGAATATAGTTTTTACCGTTTAAAGTATCAATGTAAAATGTAACAGTTGATTTTTCTGATGGACCAATAGCTGTAGGGACATTTTCTAAATATTATCTATTTGAGTATAGAACGGAAACGCTTACAGGTGTATTTTGCATAACTGACATATCGTGGTATACTACTTTTATCCACATCGAATTTCCGCTTGTACCAAATAATCCGATACATCCCTCCGGTTTCGTAACAATCACAGATATAATATATTTAGGGGTTAGTGTCAGATCCAATATACCTGATTCATTTGTAGTACCTGTGTATTTGTATATATTCAAATCACTATACAATTGAGTAACACGTTCATTAGTATTACTCAAATTGTTATTAACATACATAGTTCCCGGATTCGGAAAATAGTGGATTTTGTTGATGTCAACAAAACGATGTTTAAGTCCAGTACCATTTCGGTGATTACGCCGTGATGGTTCTTTTTTTACCCGTAGACAAGCCCATTCCAGGGCTATTGTTTATGCCCATAAGGAAGGGCAGAAAGGAGTTCATATGAACAAAGATAAATTGATCCTAAAGGATGGCTCAACCATCGAACTGGAGGCGGGAGCTTCCCTCACAGCGTTGCAGGTAATCTGCCAGTCTGCTGATGATGTGATCCTGTTATGGAAAAGACTTACCCAGGAGAATCTTCAGGAGGTCACAGTGAAGAATGGTGCGGATCTTATTGTCGGTGTTTATTCTGAAATGGTTCTTATAGAACCTCATATTCAGGCTACAGAACAGGAAGATGGCACCGTGAAGGTTCTCTTCGGTTTACGGGAGAAAACTGCCGAAGAGAAGCGTCTGGATGCCTTGGAAGAGGGACAGGCGACACAGGATGGGGCCATCAAAGATCTTGGAGAAGCGACAAGTGACCTTGCAGAGCAGATGGAAGGAGTGACAGTGTAATGGCGAGATTTTATGGAATGCGTATTAAGTCAGGAGAAATGACACTTGAAGAGGTGCCAAAGCTTTGGAGAAAAAAGACAGAGAAGTGGCTTCAGGAGAATAAGAAGGAGGAATAAAAGAGTGGCAGATGCGTATTTAGTTAAGCAGGGAGCCGCCGGATCCGGATCAGATGAGTGCACAGCCAATCGTAAACATGTCCTTGCCCCGTATACAGCTATCACAGGAGATTCTGGAGACGATCCAACAACAGGAACAATGTTAGATCAGTCTGGCTGGAAAAAGACCTTAGTAGCAGGAGAGTCTGTAACGGTTCCGGGAGGATATCACGATGGAAAGGGAACCGTAACGGCAAAAGACCTTGCAAGCCAGACCGGTGGAACCGCGGCAGACTCAGACATAAGAAAAGGCAAGACAGCGGTTGTTAATGGTAAAACGATTACAGGAACACAGGAAGACCGCGGTGCATGGTCCAGTACGGGACTTTTAGCAGGGCAGTCTGTTACCATTCCGGCTGGAATACATAATGGATCAGGCAGAATTACAACAGCAAGCTTGGCGAGCCAAACTGCCGGCGCGACAGCAGAGGATAAGTATGTAAAAAAAGGGTTGAAGTATTGGAAAGATGGGGTACTTCGGACTGGGACGATGGAAATTCAGTCTGCAATATCTTTTAGTGCTGCCGCTCTCTCTCATAATACGATCCGTGTCAGCTGGAAGAACCCGGCAAAGGGACCGTGGGAAGGTATCCGCATCCAGATGTCTACTGACGGAACACCGGGGGCGAGCGGCGGAACAAGGGTTTACACTGGGGCTGGAAGCAATCCGAACCAAGCTAATGGGAATAACTATGCCGATATTACCGGATTGAAGCCACTTACAAAGTACTATTTTTCCTGCACCAGCGTTTGTACGGGACTTGATGATGGAATACAAGCAGATGTTAGCGCGACTACTACCCATGTATATCTATACAATAGGGGAAACAATATCGCAGGAATTTCTGTTAGTGATGAATACACTTACAATGGGGGAATTACATTTGCATCAAATGCCATTGTTTATAGTCAAGTTGGATCCAGTCCTTGGACGGGCGGAACATTGGTAACTAATGGTAAGTGGGATCTTAGCGCATTTTCTAAATTTAAAATGAGATGCAAAATCTCATCAGCACGTTATGATCGATTTTACGTGAATGTTTTTGGAAAACAAAACAGCGACTTTGATCTTTTGGCAAATGATAAAGTTAGTTTGTCATATAGTGAGATGGTTTATGAGTCCGATTTAAGAAGTGCGGCAAAGAGCTTTAATGATCGCATTTATTTCCAACTGTATAGCGCAAGTAGTGGAAGCGCAGTATCTGGTATACTCGGAGAAATTTATGAGATTTGGCTTGAATAAAGGAGAAAATCATGAATGATATTGCATTATGCCATACAAATCTCCAGAAACAGCGACATTGATTAAATTTTAAAAGATGAAAATTTATAAAATTAGAGAAAGAGAGTGATAATCATGACAAAAACCTTCGTTGATCGCTACAATGCTGTGGCAGGCTCAGTAGTGATGATTTTAACATTAATTTTCGGAACCTACTGGTACGTTTTTGCGGGCTATTTGCTCTGCAATATTCTGGACTGGCTTACTGGATGGTATAAGTCGAGAAAACTGGGAAAAGAAAGCAGCAAGGCGGGATTGAAAGGAGCGGCGAAGAAAGTAGGCTACTGGATCATCATTGCCGTTGCATTTTTGATTCGTAAAGGTCAAACCACTCGCCTTTCACTAAAACCATTTTTAGTGCATACTTGAGAAAACCAATAGATTTTTTCAAGG
>ENA-UPXC01000227-UPXC01000227.1-human-gut-metagenome-genome-assembly--contig:-NODE-227-length-93054-cov-9.793981_pt1 | contig 93054 bp, 80 predicted proteins | sample MGYA00250047_ERZ773371 | MGnify/ENA primary metagenome ERZ773371 (study PRJEB29103, sample SAMN06111975) | human gut metagenome | biome: human gut; feature: ankylosing spondylitis patient; material... | reverse complement strand
TAGGTATTGCATAAAATCCATCGTACAATGTATGTACGGTGGATTTTTCACATGGTGAATAATAAAAGAAACTTTCAGTATGCGTTTTATGTTGATGGACAATTAGGCAATAAGGGGGGAGACAATGAAAAATGATATGAAAAGGATTATTTTGATACTGGCTTTTATCCTGTGTTTTGGGATTTCTGCCTGCGGCAGAGGTAGCAGCGATGGTTATGATGCGGAAGACAGCGAAGATCACCGTGGTTGCGGTGAAAATGAAAGTGTTGTCTATGGCTCAACTGATGATGGGCAGGATAAGGAATCCGTGGAAATAGATAAGGACAATCCGGCAAAGCAGCTGGGATACAATGCTATTGAAGAGATGCGTGTACAGGAACATGAAATCATTGCGTCTGATGATAGTGACAATACGGTTGCCGAGGGGTATTGGTATCCTGACGGAAACAGGAACAGCCTGACTTATATCAAAATTCAAAGAGATACGCTTTATTGGTATGAATTTAATCCGGAACAGGGAGATGTGCAGGTGGGGGAAGCAGAAGAAAGGAGAAATGCTGCTTATGACAGAACAAAAATAGTGATGCAAATTATCAAAAGTAATGTGAGGAGGAAAATGTGATGAAAAAATGGAAAAAGTATGGGGCCTTTATATTTGCAATGGTGATGTGTCTGAGTTTTGCTGCCTGCGGAAGTTCTGACAGCATAGCGGCATCATCGGAGGAAACGGAAAATGCAGAGGGCGACAGTGAGGAATTGGTGACAGACGCAGCGTCCCTCGATGGCATGTGGAGCATTAATGGCGGCACAAAGCTGTATTTTGACAGTGAGGGCGGATATTATATTTATCGTTCCTATTATGGGGTCGGCGGACGCGGTGAAATGTCGGAGTCCACAGAAGATGGCAAGCCGATGATGACATTCAACGGTTTCATGTATGATTTTGTTTTGCGTAGTGACGGTGTGCTGATGCCGAATCAGAATGGTGACGGTGATGGACTTAACATTCACCGCAATACTTTCAAACGGGATGATACGGCAAAACTTGCAGAATGGGAGGCAAATAACTGGGACGGCATGTGGCAGAATGCAGTGGGTGAAACCATTGTTATTGACACGGCGAACATGATATATACAGCTTCTTCACCGGATTATTCCATGGACGGAACCCTTGGTGACGATGGTGAGGGAATGGGGCTTTATCTTTACGACAATGAAGACCGTGCTTATCTCTGTGCAAGTGAAGACGGCAACAGTTTTACTTTGTCCGGTCAGTATCCTGGCCGATACAGCGATGATGGACATTTTGACGGTGTCTTCTACAGAGACGGTGACATTGCGGCTTATACAGACCTTGAAAAGGCAAAATTCTACTATGGCAATGGTTCTGATACATGGCTGTGGTACAATGACGGCGTAAATGAGTACTTTTTGGGGGATGAGTATAGGGTCAGCCGGTGCTGAAAAGGAGCCGCCCGTCAGGGGTGAACCGCCTGCGCGGTTCAAGTACCCCGGGGGTCGGTGCCGGAAAACAAGGGATATCCCTTGACAAACCCGAATTTAACAGCTATACTATTAAAGTTAATACACAAATGCAGTGAAAAAGAGGAGTATTTTTCCTTTGCGCGTTTAGAGAGGGTGCGGCCGGTGCAAGCACCTCGGCGGGGAAGAAGAAGGTCGCTTTGGAGCAGAACAGCCGAATGTTTGTTAAGCTGTTCCGTCTGCCCCCGCGTTACGGGGCAACGAGTGCGCGTCTTTACGCGAATTCAGGTGGTACCACGGAGCATACTTCGTCCTGTTGTCGGGATGAGTATGCTCTTTTTTGTTTGCACAGAGGTATCCCGCATGTATATCGTAAATCAAATTGAAGGAGATAGATCAATGAGCGAACTGCCTAAGACCTACGACCCGAAATCGGTCGAGGACAAGCTGTACAAGTTCTGGGTCGATTCCGGCTTCTTCCACGCCGAGGTCAATCCGGACAAGAAACCGTACACCATCGTTATCCCGCCTCCGAATGTTACCGGCCAGCTGCACATGGGCCACGCATTCGACGAGACCCTGCAGGATATCCTCATCCGCACTAAGCGCATGCAGGGCTACGAGGCACTGTGGATGCCGGGCACCGACCACGCCGGTATCGCAACCCAGATCAAAGTAGAGGAGAACCTCCGCAAGGAGGAGGGCCTGACCCGTTACGACCTCGGCCGCGAGGAATTCCTTAAGCGCGTCTGGGCGTGGAAGGACAAGTTCGGCAGCCGCATTATCAGCCAGCTCAAAAAGCTCGGCACCTCCTGCGACTGGGACCGCGAGCGCTTTACCATGGACGAGGGCTGCTCCAAGGCGGTCCGCGAGGTATTCGTAAACCTGTACAACAAGGGCCTGATCTACAAGGGCCACCGCATCATCAACTGGTGCCCGCACTGCGCGACTGCGCTGTCCGACGCTGAGGTTGAGTACGAAACCCAGCCGGGCAAGCTGTGGCACATCCGCTATCCGCTCGCGGACGGCTCGGGCGAGCTGGTGGTTGCGACCACCCGTCCGGAGACCTTCATGGGCGATACCGGCGTTGCGGTCAACCCGAATGACGAGCGCTACAAGCACCTCATCGGCAAGACCTGCATCCTCCCGATCATGAACCGCGAGATTCCGATTTTCGGTGACGAGTACGTTGACATGGAGTTCGGCACCGGCTGTGTTAAGGTTACGCCGTGCCACGACCCGAACGACTTCGAGATGGGTCAGCGCCACAACCTCGAGCAGATCCTCGTGTTCAACGAGGACGCGACCGTCAACGCAAACGGCGGCAAGTACGAGGGCATGGACCGCTACGAGTGCCGCAAGGCGGTTGTAAAGGACCTTGAGGAAGGCGGCTGGCTGGTCAAGATTGAGGACCACGAGCACAACGTAGGCACCTGCTACCGCTGCGGCACCACCGTTGAGCCGATGACCTCGGCACAGTGGTTCGTCAAGATGGCGCCGCTCGCCAAGCCCGCTATGGACGTAGTAAACGAGGGCAAGACCAAGTTCGTGCCCGACCGCTTCTCCAAGACCTACCTGCGCTGGATGGAAAACGTACACGATTGGTGTATCTCCCGTCAGCTGTGGTGGGGTCACCGCATTCCGGCGTTCTACTGTGAGGACTGCGGCGAAATGACCGTCTCCAAGACCGATGTATGCACCTGCCCGAAGTGCGGCGGCACGCATATCCATCAGGAGGAGGACGTACTGGATACCTGGTTCTCGTCCGCTCTGTGGCCGTTCTCCACGCTCGGCTGGCCGGACAAGACCAAGGAGCTGGAGTATTTCTACCCGACCTCTACGCTTGTTACCGGCTACGATATCATCTTCTTCTGGGTTGCCCGCATGATTTTCTCCGGTGTGGAGCACATGGGCGAAACCCCGTTCGAGACGGTTTATATCCACGGTCTGGTGCGCGACGCGCAGGGCCGCAAGATGTCCAAGTCGCTCGGCAACGGCATCGACCCGCTCGAGGTTATCGACCAGTACGGCGCGGACGCGCTGCGCTTCACCCTCGCAACCGGCAACAGCCCCGGAAACGATATGCGTTTCTCGGATGAGCGCGTACAGGCGTCCCGCAACTTCTGCAACAAGATCTGGAACGCATCCCGCTTTATCCAGATGAACCTGACCATCGACAAGGACAAGGCAGTCGAGCTGCCGAGCGACCTTGCCATCGAGGACAAGTGGATCATCAGCAAGTTCAACACGCTGGTTGCCGACGTTACCCGCAACATCGACCAGTACGAGCTGGGTCTGGCGGCTGCCAAGCTGAACGACTTCATCTGGGAGAACTTCTGCGACTGGTATATCGAAATTGCAAAGACCCGTCTGCAGACCGGCGATGAGAACGTACAGAAGGTGCTGTGCTATGTGCTGAGCGGCGCAATGCAGCTGCTGCACCCGTTCATGCCGTTCATCACCGAGACCATCTGGCAGGCGCTGCCGCATGAGGGCCCGTCCGTCATGGTATCCGCATGGCCGGAGTACAAGGACGAGCTGCACTTTGCCGCTGAGGAGGCACAGATGGAGAGCCTGATGGACGCTGTCCGCGCCATCCGCAACCGCCGTGCCGAGATGAACGTACCGCCCTCCAAGAAGGCCAAGGTGCTCATCCTGACCGAGAAGAAGGACACCTTCTCCGCAGGCGCAGGCTTCTTCCCGAAGCTGGCTTACGCTTCCGAGATTGAACTCATCGACGCGGTTCCGGCGGACGCTGCCAAGATGGCATCCGTAGTTACCGGCGACGCACAGATCTATATGCCGATGGGCGACCTCATCGACTTCGAGGCCGAGCGGGCCCGTCTCGGCAAGGAGAAGAGCAAGGTCGAGGCCGACATCGACTTCGTTATGAAGAAGCTGAACAACCCGAAGTTTGTCGATAAGGCACCCGAGAAGGTTGTTGCAGCCGAGCGCGAAAAGGCCGAAAAGCTGCGCGAGCACCTCGCAAAGCTGGAAGAGTCGATTGCAGCACTGAATTAAGAGTGAAGAGTGGAGAGTGAAGTGCTTTCCACTCTTTTTTTCTTAACATTTTCCCCAAAACACTTGACTGTAAACCCACTTTATCCCTTATAATGTAATCAATAGAAGGGAAGGTGATCGTATGAACATAGCGGAAGCAGAGCGCAGGACGGGACTGACCCGGGCGAACATCCGGTTTTACGAAAAGGAGGGGCTGCTCACGCCGACACGCGGCGCGAACGGCTACCGCGATTACACCGAGGACGATGTGCAGACGCTGCGGAAGATCATGCTGCTGCGGCGGCTGCGGCTGAGCGTGCCCGACATCCGCGCCATCGAGAGCGGCGAGAAAGCGCTGCCCGAGGCGGCGGCAGGCCAGCTCGACGTATTGCAGGGGGACATCCGCGAGAGCGAACAGGCGTATGCGATGTGCCGCGCCATCTGCGAGGACAGAGCGGAGTGGAACGGGCTGGATGTAGACCGGTACCAGTCCATCGTGCTGCCCGCAGACGACCCGCGCGAGAAAGACCGCATCCCGCCGGCAGGCTGCCCGTGGCGGCGCTTCCTTGCCCGCAATGTGGATGCCGGACTGTATGGGCTGCTGTGGTTGATGCTGTCGCAGTGGGTGTTCCGCATCAATCCGGAGAATTTTATCCAGATCACGGCGAGTCTGGCGTGGTCGGCCGCGTGCGCTTATGTCGGCTGGCTGCTGACGTTCGTGTTCGAGCCGGTGCTGCTGCATTACTGGGGCACAACGCCCGGCAAGTGGATCTTCGGGCTGTCCGTCCGCGATGAGGACGGGAACAAGCTGTCCATCCGCACCGCATATGCCCGTTTGTGGGGCGTGTTCGGCTACGGCAACTGCTATGCGCTGCCGTTCTTCGACTGGTACTACAATTACAAGTGCTACCGCGCGTGCAAAGAAGAGGAGCTCTCGTGGGATTTGGAGAACGGATGCAGCATCGTTGTCCGCGAGCGGGAGGTGCGCTGGTATCGCGTGGCGCTGTACCTGCTGGTGATCGGGCTGCGAACAGCCGCAGGTTACGGCATTGACCTGTACGCCAAGCTGCCGCCCAATCGCGGCGAGCTGACTCTTGCGGAGTATGTGGAGAACTGCAACGACTGCCTGAAATATAATCAGGGCTTGGCGCCGTATGTCCGGCCGGACGGCAGCTGGAATAGCGACGTGGGAATGGGCGGCTCGTACACCGGATTCTCGCTGGGCGATTCTGTATCCGATGTGACGGTCGAAACCGATGCGGACGGCTATGTGCAGTCTGTGACGGTGGTTTCGGATTCGCAGAACGGCTCGTGCGGCTATCAGGAGCGCATGACGGTGTATTACGCCTTTGCGGCCGCGTATGCCAAATGGAGCTGGCTGTATGCCGACCACATGAGGGATGACATCATTGACGACGGCTGGGAATACGATGCACCGGATACGAAAAACGTCAAGGAGGCGCATCTCGACGGGCTGGATTTCCGGTACGAATATGAATACAGCAATACAGATACCGTAAACGTGTATCTCAATCAGCCGATGCCGTATCATTCGGTGCTGACGATTGAGAAAGAGTGAGGAGTGGAGAGCGAAGTGCTCTCCACTCTCTGCTTTATTAGAAAATTGCTTTCTTATTTGCTCAAAGTGTGCTATACTAATCTCACAAAACCATATAGATAGAGGAATAGCCAATGAAAGGAATCATTCTTGCCGCCGGTAAGGGCTCGCGCCTGTACCCGATGACACGTCCGGTATGCAAACCGCTGCTGCCGGTATACGATAAACCGATGATCTACTATCCGCTGGCTGCGCTCCTGCAGGCCGGTATCCGCGATATTCTCATCATCATCCCGCCCGGAGAGGAAGGCCCGTTCTACCGTCTGCTCGGTTCCGGCGGCCGCTTCGGCGTCAACATCACCTACGAGGTGCAGGAGGTTGCACGCGGCATCGCGGATGCGCTGCTCATCGGCTCGCAGTTCATCGGGGATGACTCGGTTTGCCTTGTTCTGGGCGATAATATCTTCTATTCCCCCAATTTCCAGAGCTATCTGGACCGTGCCGTGCAGATGCAATCCGGCGCCTGCGTGTTCGGCTACTATGTCGATGACCCGCGTGCGTTCGGCGTTGTGGAGTTTGATGGTCAGGGCCGTGCGATCTCCATCGAGGAGAAGCCGCGCTATCCGAAGTCTAACTATATCATTCCGGGTCTGTATTTTTACGATAACTCGGTTATGGAGATTGCCCGCGGACTCAAGCCCTCGGCAAGAGGCGAGCTGGAGATTACGGATGTCAATATCGAGTACATGAAACGAGGTCAGCTGCACGTTGAAAAGCTCGACCGGGATTTCGTCTGGCTGGATGCCGGTACCGCCGACAACCTGCTCGAATCCGCACAGGTTGTCCGCCGCGTGCAGGATGAGACCGGCCGCTACATCGCATGTCCGGAGGAGATCGCGTACGCGCGCGGCTATATCAGCCGTCAGACGCTGCTCCGTCACGCCGCCGACCTCAGCAAAACGCTGTACGGCCGCTACTTAGAGTGCCTCTAAAGGAGAATCGCAAATGCCTGTTTATACCGAAACCAAAACCTACAAAACCAAGGCCCACATGGGCATGATCGACGTTACCGATGACTTCCGCGCAGCGGTGCAGAACGCCTGCCGCAAGACCGGCATGAAGTCCGGCACGATTACCGGCTTTACCACCGGCGGCGTTGCCGGTCTGACCACGCTCGAGTTTGAGCCGGGCATGGTCTACCATGACCTCAAGGCGGCGATGGACGTCTTTTCGCCCTACCGCGATGAGACCGGTGCGGTCATTCATTACCACCACCACGATACCTGGCATGATGATAACGGCTCGTCGCATATCAAGGCGGCGTTGCTCAGTCCGTTTATCGTTATCCCGTTCGTGAATGGCGAGATCACCATCGGCCCGTGGCAGAATCTGACCCTTGTGGAGTGCGATACCCGCAACCGCGTGCGGGATATTGTCTTTCAGGTGATGGGAGAATAATGCAAACTGATTCTGTATAAAAGCAAGATGACCGTTCGGAGTAGGGCCCGAACGGTCATCTTAGTTTAACTATGATACGGAAAGGTCTGGTTGCTTAGCAACATCCCTTGGGTATATTATACCCGCAGAACCTCGGTCTTGTCAAGCGACAGGGCCGGGGTTTTGTTGCGTCGCGGCTCTCTCACGCGCCGCGCAGCAGGAAAGATTAGCGTCCGCTAACCAAATAGCTTTTCTTTTTTCGATAAATGTGGTATAATATAAGCGTTCGGAAAATTTAAGTACGGTTCGGGAATCCCTGTGCCGTGCATAGAAATGGAGCGACAAAGCATGACTAAAATTGATATTATTTCCGGTTTTCTGGGTGCCGGCAAGACGACTCTCATCAAGCGTCTGCTGGCCGATGCGCTCAAGGGTGAGCAGGTTGTTCTGATCGAGAACGAGTTCGGTGAGATCGGCATTGACGGCGGCTTCCTCAAGGATGCCGGCATTGTTGTAAACGAGATGAACGCAGGCTGCATCTGCTGCTCGCTGGTTGGCGACTTCGGCAAGGCGCTGCACGATGTTGTGGATCGGTACCATCCGGACCGCATCCTGATCGAGCCGTCCGGCGTCGGCAAGCTGAGTGACGTTATCGCTGCGGTACAGAACGCGCACCTCGAGGTTCAGCTGAACAGCTTCGTCACGGTTGTTGACGCGCTCAAGGCCAAGATGTACCTCAAGAACTTCGGTGAGTTTTTCGAGAATCAGGTGGCGCATGCCGGTGCCATCCTGCTGTCCCGCACGGCTGAGTGCCCGGAGAAGCGCCTCGACGAGACCGTTGCCATGCTGCGCGGCCTGAATGAGCACGCCCGCATCGTCACCACCCCGTGGAAGGACCTGACCGGCGAGCAGCTGCTCTCCACCATGGAAGGCAGCCGCGACCTCGTTGCGGAGGTTCTCGAGGAGATCGCGCACGAGCCGCACCACGAGCATCATCATCACCACCATGACCACGAGCATGATGAGCACGAACATGAGCATGAGCATGACCATGAGGAGCACGAGCATCATCACGAGCATGACGAGCACTGCACCTGCGGCTGCCACAATCACGACCATGAGCATGAGCATGAGCATCACCACGATCATGACCACGAGCACCATCATCACGACCACGACGGTCACTGCTGCTGCGGTCACGACCACGATCACGATGCTGACGAAGTATTCACCTCCTGGGGTAAGGAAACGACTCACAAGTACACCGAGGCAGAGCTTAACGCGGCACTTACCGCGCTCGGCGATGTTACGCTCGGCACCGTACTGCGTGCAAAGGGCATCGTTCCGTGTGCAGACGGCGGCGAGTGGCTGCACTTTGACTACGTTCCGGGCGCACCCGAAATCCGCCGCGGCGCTGCCGATTACACCGGCCGTCTGTGCGTCATCGGCTCCGAGCTGGATGAGGAGCGCATCGCTGCTCTGTTCGGCGTAAACGAAAAGTGAGGTAACCAGATTATGGCTAACGAACCCATTCCGGTATACGTCTTTACCGGCTTTCTGGAGAGCGGCAAGACCAAGTTCATTCAGGACATTCTCGCGGACCCGAACTTTACCGAGAACGAGCGCACGGTGTTGCTGCTGTGCGAGGAAGGCATCGAGGAATACGACGAGAAGTGGCTGCTGCACTACGGCACCGCGCTTGTGCCGATCGAGTCCGAGGACCGTCTGACGCCGAATATCCTCAAGCGCGTGGAGCAGAAATACCAGCCGGACCGCATTCTTGTTGAGTACAACGGCATGTGGAAGCTGGAAAAGCTGATGCAGGCATTTCCTGCTCGCTGGGAGCTGTACCAGATCGTCACCACGGTCGATGCGACCACGTTTGAGCTGTATTCCAACAACATCGGCCCGATGATGTTCGAGCATATCACCACTGCGGATCTGGTTGTGTTCAACCGCTGCACGGATGAGCTGAAGGATATGCTGTACAAGAAGAACATCAAGGCGATGAACCCGCGTGCGGCAATCTATCTGGATGACGTGAACGGCAATTCCGAGGACTACGCCCGCAATATGCCGCTGCCGTTTGACGTGGATGCGGATATCATCGACATCCAGCCGGAGGACTACGGTCTCTGGTACATCGACGCCACCAGCGATCCGATGAAGTATGACGGCAAGACCGTCCGCTTTCTTGCCCAGGCCTACGTCGGCAAGGATGTGCCCGCCGGCAGCTTCGTGCCCGGCCGTTTCGGCATGGTCTGCTGCGCGGATGACGTCACCTTCCTCGGCTTCCTCTGCCGCTATCCCGACCGCGATCAGCTGCATAACCGCGACTGGGTCAAGGTAACGGCGTCCATCACCGTCGAGGAGCTGCCGCAGTACCGCGGTCCCGGTCCGGTGCTGCATGCCATCACGGTAGAACCCGCCGAAAAGGCGAAGGAAGATATCGTGTACTTTAACTGAATCTTCTCCATACAACGTAAAAAGAGACGAGCCTGCCTGGTTCGTCTCTTTTTCTGCTATAACAACAAAAACCGCCTGAAAGGACGGTTTATTGACAATATTCTGTCGTATATGCTATACTGTAAGCAGATGTTGTTCCGATAGCGGTCAGACCTTCTTTCTTTCCTCGGTTTGGGGAGGAAAGGAGGTGTCGCAAATGCAGAAGAAATTGCTTCGGCTTTTCGTATGTGCAGTAATCCTGCTGTACATTTTCTGTATAAAAGCGCACTGACCGCTCGATTAGGCCTCGAACGGTCAGTGACTAAAAATCCTGATTGAATAAGGTCTGACTGCCTGAACAGCATCCCTTGGGTATATTATACCCGAGCAGCCCCGGTTTTGTCAAGTGCGGCAAAGCCGGGGTTTTGCTTTGCATGCAGCGATTACTGCCTGCGGATTGCTAATTTCTAATTAGAAAAGCATGTCCCCCGCCACACAGCAGTGACGGGGGACAAAGACAAAAGGGGGGATACAGACGATTCATAAACCCATGAACGTCTAACGAAAGTCCAGTGGTTAGCTTGAGGGATTAGCCAATGCCACCGTACATAATGCCGAGGATCAGTGCAGCAATTGCACAGATAACGTATACCCACTTACCAAGCGGGAAGAACCAGCTGCCGATGGGCTTCTTAGCGCCTTCGTTAACAGCAGCAAGTGCCTTTTTCTTGCCGAGTACCCAGAAGAACATGATGCCGGCCAGAGCAGCGCCGAGCGGGCAGATGTAAATGGAAACAACGTCCATCCACTGAGAGGTCCACGGCTGGATTGCGATGGAAACGACCAGACCGATCACACCAATGGTGCCAACGGCTGCTGCGCGCTTGAACTTGAACTGCTCCTGCAGGAAGGCGATCGGTGCCTCGTACAGGTTTACGATAGAGGATACGCCTGCGAACAGTACGCAGATGTAGAAGATCGCGCCGATGATACGGCCGGCAGGCATTGCGTTGAATACATTTACGAGGTAAACGAACATCAGGCCGGGGCCGCCGGTTACGTCGCGGATGCCTTCGCCCAGAACAACTGCCATTGCCGGAATGATAACGATTGCTGCCAGCAGAGCTGCAAGGGTATCAAATACTGCTACGTTGCGTGCGGAGGACGGGATATCCTCGCTCTTGGACAGGTAGGAACCGTAGATTACAGAACCGTTGCCTGCAACAGACAGGGAGAAGAACGCCTGACCGAATGCAAATACCCACAGGTCGGGCTTAGCCAGACCGGCCGGATTCAGGGTCAGAATGTACTTATAGCCTTCGGATGCGCCGGGCAGAGTGCCGATGTAGACTGCCAGTACGAGGAACAGACCGAACAGAACAGGCATCATGACCTTGTTTGCCTTCTCAATGCCGCCTGCAACGCCCATTACCATGATGGCGAGGGAAACGACCAGTGCAACGATCTGCCATACGCCGTTGCCGATGCCGAAGAAGCCAGCCGACGCCATTGCCTTGAGGGCTTCGGGAAGCGTTTCTGCCTCCGGTGCGGTCATGCCGAAGGTGCCGCCGATAGCGCCCATATCCGTGCCGAGATTGAACAGGCTGCCGGAGAGGGACATGAAGGTGTACTTGAAGATCCAGCCGAGAACGACCGTGTAGCCGATTGCCAGCATCAATGCACCGATGATCGGGATTGCGCCGATCGCCTTACCGGATTTCTCACTGCCGGTGCGCTCCTTGGTACACATACCGAACGCACCAACCGGACCTGCGGCTGCACGACGGCCGAGAGCGAACTCCTCGATAACGCCGGTACTGCCGATCAAAATTACAAAGATGAAATAGGGAAGCAGGAAGGTCATGCCGCCGTACTTCTGCACCATGATCGGGAAACGCCAGATGTTGCCCATACCAACCGCAGAACCGATACATGCCAGAATAAAACCCCATTTACTCTGGAAACCATCTCTCTGTTCTAAGTTTTTAGGCTCTTTACTCATTATCTTACACCCCTTTAATGTGTAAATGGATAGAAAAAGGGCGTCCTCTTTGCCGCAGAAACTGTTTAGTTTTCTGGGAAAAAGAACGCCCTTGTCCTTTGCTTTCCTGTGCACTTTCCACGCGGCACAGGTTACGCCCTGATTATCAAGTTATAAAAAGGTCAGGAGAAATTCCTGTTATGCAATGCCGCAGCGCCTTTGCTGCGGCATTGGCGGGAATACCGCACAATTTATGCAATTATGCGGTATCGCCTTTCACGAAAGGATAGAACAGGGAATTATTTCTCTTCGTTCGGGTACGGCTCCAGGAATGCATGGAAGTGACGCATCGGCAGCTTGTGGCCCCAAACGATACGCATGTTCGGGATGGACTCACGATCCTCGTACAGAGCCTTAACAGCTGCGATTACATAGTCCAGATGCTCCTTGGTCAGACGGCTGCGGTCGATTGCGAAGCGAACTACGTTAGCCAGCTCAGCCTGCTGCTCCGGAGTCTTCAGGTCATACTCCATGGAGAAGTCGCCCAGCTCGGATACACGGATACCATAGCGGCGGATCAGCTCAAGCGAGAAGCCGGTGCCTGCGAAGGTGGTGTGATCGCGCTTGCCGTCGAAGAACTCGTCCATGTTGATGTATACAGCGTGGCCGCCTGCCGGCAGTACAACGCCCTTGACGCCAGCCTTGTAGAAGCCCTGTGCCAGATACTCGCACTGGGATACACGGTCATGCATATAGCCGAAGTCGCAGGACTCGTACAGACCAGCTGCCAGAGCCATGATGTCACGGCCGGACATGCCGCCGTAGGAGTCGTTGCCGTAGCAGGAGATCTGCTTAACCTTGATCAGAACGCCAACGTCGGTCTTAACCGTGCCGTCTTCGTTGAAGTCGGAGAACTTCTGCCAGAACAGGCCCTTATCGCGGAATGCCAGCATGCCGCCCATGTTAGCGTGGCCGTCCTTCTTAGCGGACATGGTGAATGCGTCGCAGTAAGAGAACATCTCGGTAGCGATCTCAGCGATGGACTTGTCAGCGTAGCCTTCCTCGTTCATCTTGATGAAGTAAGCGTTCTCAGCCCAGCGAGCGGTATCAAATACCAGCGGGATGTCGTACTTATGAGCTACGCGGTTGATCTCACGCAGGTTGCCCATGGATACCGGCTGACCGCAGATCGGGTTGTTGGTGATGCAGGTGAATACCAGCGGTACGTTCTCCGGACCAACAGAGGTGATCAGCTGCTCGAGCTTCTCGATGTCCATGTTGCCCTTGAACGGGTTCTTCTCGTAGGAGCCGCCTTCCGGAATTTCGTACAGCAGTTCCTTGTTGTACAGGTTACGCGGAACAGAGCCCATCTGCTTGATGTTGCCCTCGGTGGTATCAAAGTGACCGTTAGACGGAATGGTGAATACCTTGCCCGGATGACGAGCAGCCAGGATCTTCTTAACGATTTCCATCAGAACAGACTCAGCTGCACGGCCCTGCTGGATAATGAAGGAGTTCGGACGCTCCATCTGAGCTGCGCCGCCGTTGAACAGGCCGCCTTCGTACTCGCACAGATAAACTTCGTCCATCATCTTCTCGATGTCACGGCAGTCGGTGCGAACGAGGTCGATGATCTTCTTCCAGTTCTTCTCGCCGCCGCGCTCGAAGATGTCGCGGAAGGTGTCGAGCAGAACGTAATAACCGGTGTTGCGGCCATAAGCCTCGTCGCCGAGGAACAGGGTAGCCAGCTGCTGGTTGGTCATTGCGGTGGTGCCGGAGTCGGACAGCATATCAACGGTCAGCATGCCGGACGGGAATGCGAACTCGTTCCAGTGCGTTGCATTCAGTGCGCGCTCGCGCTGCTCAACGGTTGCCTGCGGAAGATCGCGTACAGCGTATGCACAGTGCTGCGGCATTGCTACATCCAGCGGATAGTGCTTCTCGTTCTTGTTCATTTTTCATTACCTCCATAAAATCGTGCGTTTTACGCCGTTTGTGTTTTGGAGATACCCCGGTTGTCAAAGCCGTTTTTCCGGTTCCGGCCTTGCTTAGCGGACAGCACCTTTCTTTTTGGCTGTTTTCTTTTCTTTTCTGGTTTGCCTTACGGCAGGAGAGCGGTTACCTCAATCTCGACGAGAGCGTCCTTGGGAAGTCTTGCAACCTCCACAGCGGAACGTGCCGGGTAGCTGCCTTCACCGAAGAAGGTGGCGTAAACCTCGTTCATCGCGCCGAAATTGTTCATGTCGCTCAGGAAGACGGTAGTCTTGATCACCTGATCCATACCGGTTCCTGCCTCAGCAAGGATAGCCTTTACATTGGTGAGCGACTGCTTGGTCTGTGCTGCGATCCCTTCCGGAAAAGCACCGGTTGCGGGATCGATCGGAAGCTGACCCGAAGTAAATACGATACCGTTAGCGGCGATTGCCTGTGCATACGGGCCGATAGCTGCGGGTGCGTGTTCCGAACAGATAACCTTTTTCATTTCCTGCTCAGCCTCCTTTCGTCCTTTCGTGAGATAAATTTATCACTTTTCAAATTCTTTGTCAAGACGTATTTGTGCAGTTTGGATGAATGAATAAAAAAATCTCGCGTATTTATCAATATTATCAACAACTATTGTGGAATAATGATAATTTCGGACAGACTTTTTGTACAAAAATACTGCGTAAAATATTTACTTTTTTCACCTTGCGCTTAGAAAAGTTTATTATTTTACAGAACATGGTAATCAAAGCGCGAATTTATAAAAAAATTTTGTCATCCTACTAAAACAATGCGATGAAGAATTCATGAAGAATCGCAGGGAGAGCGGCATTGCTGCGGAAAGTGATAAAAATTCCGACACCGCTCAACCGGTGCAGAGAAAAGACATCCCGCGTTTGCACTTCAAATAAAAGCCTGCGTATGCTATAATAAATTGGATTACATTTCACAGGGAGGTGCACCGCATGCCGGACGAAAAACTCATCACCAGCCGCGGCGGCAAAGCGCTTCGCCGCGGCTGGACAACCGGCTCGTGCGCGGCGGCGGCCTCGCAGGCGGCGGCTGTGCTGCTGCTGAGCGGAATCGCGCCGCCGGAGATTCATCTGCACACGCCGGGCGGCATCACCTTCCGCCTGCCGGTCGAGAACGCACACAGGAGCGGGAGCGCGGCTGTCTGCACCGTCCGCAAGGACGCGGGCGACGACCCGGACATCACAAACGGGGTTCGCATCACGGCTTCCGTGCGCCGAATCGAAAAGGGCGTTGCCATAGAGGGCGGCGCCGGCGTCGGACGAATTACCCGCCCGGGACTGGCGATGCCGGTCGGAGAAGCGGCGATCAATCCCGGTCCGCGGCAGCAGATCACGGACGCGGTGCACCGGGCCGCGGAACAGAACGGATACGACGGCGGCTTTTCTGTCACCATTTCGGTGGAGGACGGCGAGGCACTTGCCGCCCAGACCTACAATGGCCACCTCGGCATCGTCGGCGGCATCTCTATCCTCGGCACGAGCGGCATTGTCGAGCCGATGAGCGAAAAGGCGCTCGTGGACACCATCCGATTGGAGCTGGACAGCCTGTACGCGCAGGGACAGCGCATTGCGTTCCTGTGCCCGGGCAACTACGGCGCGGATTTCGCGCGGGACACGCTCGGCCTTGACCTCGAACGCGCGGTCAAGTGCTCCAACTTCATCGGTGAGGCGTTCGACCATGCGGCGTACCGCGGCTATCCCGAGATCCTGCTTGTCGGGCATGCCGGAAAGCTGGTCAAGATGGCCGCAAGCGTGATGAACACGCATTCGTCGGTCGCAGACGCACGGCAGGAGATTTTCACGGCGCATGCGGCACTGTGCGGCGCACCGCGCGAAATACTCGAAGGGCTGATGACTGCCATCTCGGTGGACGCGTGCGTGGAGCTGCTGGACGAAGTGAATCTGCGTCAGCCCGTCCTGTCGCGCATTGGCAGGGAGATGGAAACCCGCATCGCCCTGCGCATGAAGGGGCAGGCGTGCGTAGAATTCATCATGTTTACCGGAAAATACGGCGTGCTGGCCGAGTCGGCGGGCGCGCGCGCACTCTGTGAGAGGTTGAAGCTGCAATGAAGGGTATTTTATATGGAGTCGGCGTCGGTCCGGGCGATCCGGAGCTGCTGACCGCCAAGGCGATCCGGCTGCTGCGCGAGTGCGATGCGGTCGCCGCACCGAAGTCCGCCGACGGCAGACAGACCGCACTGGATATTGCTTCGCCGTACATCGGGCAGGACAAGTCAATCCTGCTGTTCGATATGCCGATGACGCACGACAGGCAGGCGCGAAATGCCAGCCACGACGCGGCGGCAGACGCGCTCTGTGCGCTGCTCGACGAGGGCAAGACCGTGGTGTTTCTCACGCTCGGCGACCCGACGATATATTCCACATACTGGTATGTACACAAGCGTGTTGCCGCCCGCGGCTATGCAGCCGAGCTGGTGCCCGGCGTGCCGTCCTTCTGCGCCGCGGCTGCCACCATGGGACGCGCCCTGTGCGAGGACGGCGAAATGCTGCACATCATTCCGGCCACGCACGGCAGGGCGGAGGAAGGGCTTGCGCTCTCCGGCAGCAGGGTGCTGATGAAGACCGGAAAGAGTGTATTGGAGGTCCGCGAACTGCTCCGACAGCGCGGCGAACTCGGCAGCGCGGCACTGATCGAGCGGGTCGGCATGGACGGTCAGCGGCTGATCGAAAATTTAGATGAGCTGGAACAGCCGAGCGGCTATTTCTCTATTATATTGGTAAAGGAGCAAAGCGAATGATCTACTTTGTGGGTGCAGGCTCAGGGGCGCCCGACCTGATCACGGTACGCGGCGCACGTCTGCTGAGCGAGGCAGATGTGATCGTTTACGCCGGTTCGCTGGTCAATCCGGCGCTTTTGGACTATAAAAAGGACGGATGCGAGGTGTACAACAGCGCGAAGATGACGCTCGAGGAGGTCATCGCCGTGATGGCGCCTGCCGCGAAAGCGGGCAAAACAGTCGTGCGTCTGCACACCGGCGACCCGTGCGTGTACGGTGCGCATAGAGAGCAGATGGACGAGCTGGACAGGCTCGGTCTGGCGTATGAGGTCTGCCCGGGTGTGTCTTCGTTCTGCGGCGCGGCAGCGGCACTCAAAGCCGAGTACACACTGCCGAACGTGAGCCAGTCGGTCATCCTGACGCGCATGGAGGGCCGCACGCCCGTGCCCGAAAAGGAGCAGATCGAGTCGTTCGCGGCACACGGAGCCACCATGGTCATCTTCCTGTCGGCGGGTCAGCTGCCGCGCCTGTCCGAGCGGCTGCTCGCGGGCGGCTACGCGCCGGACACGCCTGCGGCCATCGTGTACAAGGCCACCTGGCCGGACGAAAAGGTCGTGCGGACAACGGTCGGTGAACTCGCCGCGGCCGGTGCGCGGGAGGGCATCACCAAGACCGCGCTCATCACGGTGGGCGGGTTCCTCGGCACCGAGTACGAGCGCTCCAAGCTGTACGACCCGACCTTTACGACCGAATTTCGTGAGGCAAGCCGATGAAGCACGCAAAATTTGTATCCTTTACCCTGTGCGGCGCACAGACTGTACAAAAGGCGGTAAAACTCCTGCCGGATTTCCGGTGTGAGCGGTACGCGCGGACGGCGGATGCGTCGCTCTCGGGCACGAGCCTGAAACGCTTTGCGCAGCAGGCAATGGTCGATTGCGACCTGATCGTGTTCGTGGGCGCGACCGGAATCGCGGTACGCGCAGTGGCGCCGTATTTGATGGGGAAAGCCTATGATCCGGCGGTAATCGTCATTGACGAGCAGGGAAAGTTCGTGATTCCGCTCCTGTCCGGACATCTGGGCGGCGCCAACGAGATTGCAAAAACACTTGCGGAAGGTCTGCAGGCTGTGCCGGTGCTCACCACCGCGACAGACGGTCGGCAGGTGTTCGCTGTGGACACTTGGGCAAAAGCACACAGCTGTGCAGTTCTGGAGCCGGAACATATTAAATATGTATCCGGTGCGCTGCTCAGGGGGGAAACCGTGGGCGTTCGCTCGGATTTTCCGATAGACGGGCTGCTGCCCGCCCGTATTGATCTCAAAAAAGACGCGGAAAGTGGGTTCACGATTGGATTTCGCACAGACGCACAGCCGTTTGCACACACGCTGCATCTCGTGCCGCGGATTGCATATCTCGGCATTGGCTGCCGCAAGGGCACGAGCGCAGATGCCATCGAGCAGACAGTTCAGGCGGCGCTTGCATCGAAAAAGCTGCCCTGGCAGGCGATTTGCGGCGCGGCGAGCATTGATATCAAGCAGGATGAGCCGGGTTTGCTGCTGTTTTGCGAAAAACACGGACTGCCGTTCCGTACCTTTACGGCCGAGCAGCTGCAGGACGCACAAGGCGAATTCAGCCGGTCGGCGTTCGTGCAGCAGACCGTTGGCGTCGATAATGTGTGCGAACGCGCGGCTGTGTGCGCGGCACAGAACGGCACACTTATCTTGCATAAATTCGCGCAGAACGGCGTGACGGCGGCTGTCGCTGTGCCGGACTGGCGCGTGTGCTTTGAAGAACGGGAGGGCGAAGTATGAAGCTGTATTGCATCGGCATTGGGCCGGGCGGCGAGGAGCAGATGACGCTGCGCGCGGTGCGTGCTCTGGAAAAATGTGACTGTGTGGCAGGCTACGGCCTGTACCTCGATTTGATCGAGAACCTCATTTCGGGCAAGGAACGCATCGAATCCGGCATGACGCGCGAGGTTTTGCGCTGCAAAGCGGCGGTTGAGGCGGCAAAACAGGGCAAAACGGTCGCGGTCGTGTCCTCGGGAGACGCCGGTGTGTACGGCATGGCCGGCCTGCTGCTCGAGCTTTGCGAGCACGAGCCGAACCTCGAGGTCGAGGTCATTCCGGGCATCACGGCGGCCTGCTCGGGCGGCGCCGTGCTCGGCTCGCCGCTGACGTGTGACTTTGCGTGCATCAGCCTGTCCGACCTGCTCACGCCGTGGGACAAGATCGAGCAGCGTCTGCGCGGCGCGGCGGCCGGCGATTTCTGCATCGCGCTGTACAATCCGTCGAGCAAAAAACGCACCGACCATCTGCGCCGTGCCTGCGATATTCTGCTGGAGATTGTACCGCCGGAGACTGTCTGCGGTCTGGTGCGCAGCATTGGCCGAGAAGGCGAAAGCTGCACGCTTACAACGCTCGGTGAGCTGCGTGATACACAGGTCGATATGCTGACCACCGTGTTTGTCGGAAACAGCCGTACGCGCGTGATGGACGGCCGCATGGTCACGCCGAGGGGGTATCGCGGCGTATGAAGCTGATGATTTTCTCCGGTACGACAGAAGGACACGATTTGTGCCGGTTTTTGTCGAAAAAGAGCGTGCAGGCAGATGTTTTCGTTGCCACAGAGTATGGTGCGGCGGTGATGGAGCCGATGGCGGGAATCACGGTTCACGAGGGCCGCTTGGATGAGCGGGAGATGGAAAAACGATTGACCTCGGATACGCTGCTCATCGACGCAACGCATCCGTATGCAGCGGCTGTGACCGACAATCTGCGGGCGGCCTGCGCGAAATCGGGCGCACGCTACGAGCGGCTGCTGCGGCCTGCCCTGCCTTATCAGAACTGCGAAATCGTGCTGGACACAGCCGCTGCAGTGGACTGGCTGAACGCGCACGAGGGCGCGGTCCTGCTCACCACAGGAAGTAAAGAACTGGAAGCGTACACGGCGGTGCAGGACTTCCAAACGCGGCTGTTCCCGCGCGTGCTGCCGACCGCCACGGTGCTCGAAAAGTGCGCTGCACTCGGCTTCCCGGGCGCGCACATCATCGCCATGCAAGGTCCGTTTTCGCAGGCGATGAACGCGGCGCTGCTGCGCGAGACCGGCGCAAAAATTCTCGTGACCAAGGATACCGGCGTGTCCGGCGGCTTTGCGGAGAAGGTCGCGGCAGCCGAGGAGGTCGGCGCAAAGGTACTGGTCATTGCGCGTCCGCGTATGGAAAACGGCAAAAATCAGGCGCAGATGCAGGTGTTTTTGACGGAATTGCTCGGTTTACGGAACGAAAAGCAGCAGCGGGAATTTTTCATCATCGGCGCAGGCATGGGCACGGCGGACACGCTGACCGGCGAAGCCGTCCGCACGCTTGCAGCCGCAGAGAAAGTATTTGCCACAAAACGGCTCGCATCGCTGTCGCCCAAGGCGGAGGTCTGCGCGTTCTCAGAGCTGGCTGAGCGGGCAATTTCCGGTAATGCCCGGCACACGGCGCTGTTGGTTTCCGGCGACGTAGGATTCTTCAGCGCGGCCGGAAAGCTGCGTGAGCGGCTCCTGCCATACGGCGGGGTAACACTCATGCCGGGATTGTCAAGCATGCAGTATATGTGCGCGAAATGCGGCATTTCCTACGAAAATCTGTGTTTTAAGAGCCTGCACGGTCGCACAGGAAATATTCTCGGTGCCGTAAGTTACCATGCGGCAACATTTGCGCTGACCGGCGGCGAGAACAACGCGCAGGCGGTTTGCAACAGCCTTACGGACGCGGGATTGGGCGCGCTGCCCGTTCATCTCGGGGAAAACCTCGGCGCGGAAAATGAGCGGATTGTGCACGGCACAGCCGCAGAGATCGCGCAGCTTTCGTGCCCGGATTTAGCGGTTCTGCTGATCGAAAACCCGCGTGCGGCGAACAAAAACGAACCGATTCGAGATGAAATGCTCACGCGCGGAAAGGTGCCGATGACCAAGGAAGAGGTTCGGTGGGTGTCGGTGAACCGCCTGACTGTCCGACCGACCGACACGGTCTGGGACGTGGGTGCGGGCACTGGCGCGGTCACGCTCGAGCTGGCGCGCAAGGCCAGCGACGGCACGGTTTACGCTGTCGAGCGAAAGTCGGAAGCGGTCGCGCTCTTGCACGAAAACCGCATAAAACTCGGCGGATACAATGTGAAAATCATTGAAGGACCTGCGCCGGAGGCACTGGAGAACCTTCCGGCACCGGACTGCGTGTTCGTCGGCGGGAGCGGCGGCAGAATGCGGGAGATTCTGGCACTTGCTAAGAAGAAAAATCCGGAAGTCCGCGTGGTCGTGAACGCGATTGCGCTCGAGACGTTGTTTGCGGCGCAGACGGCTTTGAAAGAATTGGGATTTACTGACATTGAGGTCACACAGTTGGCGGCCACGCGCGGTAAGCCGGTCGGCGCGTATACCATGCTGACTGCGAACAATCCGGTGTTTATTCTGTCCGGGAGGGCCGAAAATGACACAAAATAATGCACCAAGACTGCTGCTTGCGGGCACCGGCAGCGGCTGCGGCAAGACGACGGTCACGACCGCGATTCTGCGGGCGCTGCAGCGCCGCGGCGTAACACTCAACGCATTCAAGTGCGGTCCGGACTACATCGACCCGATGTTCCACACGGCGGTTTTGGGCGTTCCGAGCCGCAATTTAGACCTTTTTTTCGAGGACGAGGCCGGTATTTGCAGTCAGCTTGCGCGGCATATCCGGCCGGACGGTCTCGGTGTGATCGAGGGCGTCATGGGCTTTTACGACGGCGTTTCCGGTACGACGGATACGGCTTCGGCGGCGCATCTGGCCCGCGCAACCGGCACGCCTGCGGTGCTGATCGTGCGGCCTAAGGGGCAGTCGCTGTCGCTTGCGGCACAGATTCACGGGTTCCGCACATTTGCGAAAAATACGCTCGCAGGAGTGATTTTGAACGGCGTTTCGGCGGGAATGTACTCGTTTTACAAACAAATTGCAGGGAAAGCGGGACTGCCTGTGCTCGGCTTTTTGCCGCCGGTTCCGGAGGCCGAAATACCTGACCGCCACCTCGGTCTGGTGACGGCGGATGAGCTGTCCGACCTGCGTGAGAAAATTGATCGGCTCGCGGATGCGGCAGAGGAGGGCATTGACCTCCACGCGTTGTGTGCATTAGCACAGACGGCGAAACCGCTGACCGATACGCACATGCCGCTCGCTCGTGTGACCGATTTTCCGGTGCGGATCGCGGTAGCGAAGGACCGCGCATTCTGCTTCTATTATGAGGATAACTTCGATGTGCTGCGCGAGCTGGGGGCAGAGCTTGTGCCGTTTTCGCCGCTCACAGACGAGCGGCTGCCGGAGAATATCGATGGTCTGTATCTCGGCGGCGGCTATCCGGAATTGTATGAAAAACGGCTTTCAGAGAATGAAATCATGCGAAATTCTATCAAAAAAGCGATTCAAAACGGTTTACCGACAGTTGCAGAATGCGGCGGATTTCTTTATCTGATGCAGTCGCTCGACGGCGCGGAAATGGCAGGTGTGCTGCCGACTTCGGCGCACATGACGCGCAGGTTGCAGCCGTTCGGCTATGTCATGCTCACGGCAAACAGTGATAACCTGCTGTGCGAAGCCGGTGGACAATTTCCTGTGCACGAGTTTCATTATGCACAGGCTGTGGATAATGGCACAGATTTTCATGCGGTCAAGCCAAACGGGCGCGCGTGGGACTGCGGCTTTGCATCGGATACGCTCTATGCAGGATTTCCACATTTGTATTTCCGTGCGAAAACTGAAATTGTTGCGAATTTTGTCCGGAAATGCGCAGAAAGGAGCGGAAAATGACACTTGAACAGACTATTTCTGCCATCCGGCCGCTGGATGAAAAAAGCATGACGGCGGCGCAAAACCGCTTTGCAAATATTGCCATGCCGCTCGGCGGACTGGGGCTTCTGCAGGACGCGATCGTGCAGCTTGCAGGTATTCTCGGTCAGCCGGTGCCGGATATTTCCAGACGCGCGGCGGTTGTTTTCTGCGCGGATAACGGCGTGGTCGCCGAGGGCGTGACGCAGTGTGGGCAGGAGGTGACAGCAACGGTCGCGGAAAATATGGGCCGCGGCGAGTCCACCGTGTGTCTAATGGCAAAACAGCTCGGAATGGACGTGTTTCCGGTCGATATAGGTGTTGCACAGCCGATAAAGAGCGAAAAAGTGCTGCAATTTTCCGTTCGGCGCGGAACTGCAAACCTTGCGCATGAGCCTGCCATGACGCGGAAAGAGGCGCTCGAAGCGGTCGAAATCGGTATTAAAATGGCAGAAATGTGTGCCGAAAAGGGATATTCGCTGCTCATTGGCGGCGAAATGGGCATCGGAAACACGACTACGAGTGCGGCAGTCACGGCGGCGCTCACCGACGCGGAGGCTGCGGCGGTCACAGGACGCGGAGCGGGTCTGTCAACGGCCGGTCTGGAGCGGAAAATCGCGGTGATTGAGGCGGCGCTGGCGCTTCACAAACCCGACCCGAATGACTCGATCGACGTGCTGCATAAGGTTGGCGGTTTGGATATCGCGGGTCTGTGCGGTCTGTATTTGGGTGCGGCGGCACAGCGCATCCCGGTCGTGCTGGACGGCGTGATTTCGTGCGCGGCGGCGCTTCTCGCGGTGCGATTGTGCCCGCAGTCTGTGCATTTTATGGTCGCAGCGCACAGATCGGACGAACCGGCGAGCATTTTGCTGCTCGATGCACTCGGCAAGCGGCCGTTCCTGACGGCGGGCATGCATCTCGGGGAGGGGACAGGCGCGGCGGCAGGCGTGGCACTTTTGGACCTGGCACTGGCGCCATATCGGGAAATGGTGAGCTTCGCGGACATTGGAATAGAGGCATATCAGCCGCAAAAGTAGTTGTTTGTCTGACAGATAGCACAAATTTTTATATAAATATTGTGTGTAACGCCGATAAATGCGATCTGCCCGCATTCTTTACAGGAATACTGCGTGCAGCAAAAAGCACCGAGCGTTAACTCGGTGCTTACGGTTCAAATTCTTAGCATTTCAGCGCTTCATCTGCGATATTTGCGGTGATTTTGTTGTAGAACTCCTGCTTTTGCGCATCGTTTTCAAACGCTGAGAACGGCACGATGACCGCGGAGAATTCATCAACAAAAACATAATAATGCTTGTCATCGGTTGCGGTGCGCTGAACGGCCGAATACTGGTAAACGGTATCTTCGTTCTCGCCGGACAGCTCGAATTCGCTTTCACGCAGCGTGAGCGTTTTCGGTCCGCAAAGCTGTTTATTCTTTGCGTTCTTGAGGATTTTCTCGATATTTTTGATCATTTTATGACGCATATAGCGCGGTGTGCCCCAGAAGCAGACGGCAGCGAGCGCAACGTAAACCGCGATGGAAACCGGCGTGAGCGTATGCAGCCAGTACATGAGCGCACTGCCGCCGAGAATGACAATAGCCGCGGTGGCGATTCTCATGGTGCGAATGCTGCGTTGAACAATCGCATTATTGTTGTAATAATTCAAATTAAAATCAATGAAATCCTGTTTGGTGATATCGTAATGCAGCTCCATTTTTTCTTACCTCAACTTACTCGGATAAAGTTATTGTATCGAAAATCAGAGCGGATTGCAAGTCTAATTCAGAAAGGGGAGCGAAAATGCTGATTTTAGTGACCGGCGGAGCGGCTTCGGGCAAGTCGGAGCACGCGGAACGACTGGTGTGTGAAAAAGCACAGAGTCGATTATATCTGGCGACCATGCAGCCGTTCGGCAAGTCTGCAGAGGCGCGGATTGCGCGGCATCGGGCGCTTCGTGCGGGAAAGGGGTTCGCTACGGTAGAGAGAACACTTGACTTAGCGAATCTCAGGCTCTCTCAGCAATACGACGGAATTTTGCTCGAGGATTTGGGCAATCTGCTGGCAAACGAGCTGTTTGCGCCGGAAGGCGCAGGCGCAGGATCGGCGTTCGACAGCATTGTTGCAGGCGTGGATAATCTGCAAAAATACTGTGAAACGCTGGTTATCGTTTCCAACGAAATCTTTGCGGACGGCGTGCCGTACCCGCCGGAGACCATGCAGTATATCCGGATTTTAGGAGAACTGCACCAGAAATTAACTGGGAAAGCAGACGCGGTATATGAATCGGTATGCGGGATTTTACTGCCGGTAAAGGAGGGAAAACAGCCGTGAAAAGTGTAATCAGCGGACTTTGGGTCGCGTTCTCAATGTATTCTGCGATACCTGTTCCGCAAGTGAACTGGGAAAAACAGACCATGCGGTGGGCACTTGGCTTCCTGCCGCTCATCGGTGTGCTGATCGGTGCGATAGAGTGGTTCTGGTTCGCATTTTGCGTGCATTTCGGCGCGGCAGGCGTGTTTTACGCTGTGATCGCAGCGCTGATTCCTCTGGCAGTGTCCGGCGGCATTCATCTGGACGGCCTGTGCGACACCTGCGACGCGCTGTGCTCGTTCGGTGACCGAGAAAAGCGGCTGAACATTCTCAAGGACCCGCACGTTGGCGCGTTTGGGCCGCTCTGGCTGATGGCATTCCTACTGGCCGAGGTTGGCTGTTTTGCCCAGATTTACGATCGGCCTGTGCTTCTTCCGCTGGCATGCACAGGATTTGCTTTTGCACGGACAATGGGCGGCCGTAAGGTGGTTGCATCACCGTGCGCAAAAGACAGCGGACTCGCACATATCTTTGCGGAAAACAGCGATAAACGCGCGGTATCGCGCATGTTAATTGCTGAATTTGTTCTGTTTGCGGTGCTTCTCGGATTGTGGATATACCGCGTGCCGCACGCGCTTGCTGCGGCGAAAGTGCTCGTTATCGTGCTCGTTGCGTGGTATGCTGTGCATGAGCACATAAGCCGCCGCGTGTTCGGCGGTGTAACCGGAGACCTGGCGGGATTCTGCATCTCGCTGTCGGAACTGATCACGCTTGCGGCAGCAGCGATTGGAGGACTGATTTTATGACCGTGCTCATCATTGGCGGGGCATATCAGGGGAAACGAAAAGTTGCCGAAAACCTGTATGCAGACCTGCCGAGAATTGAAAATCTGCACGAAATTGTGCGAAAAATGCTGAAGGAAGACAAAGACCCGCTGTCACTCGCAGATACGCTGTGCGGACACGTTATCACCTGCGATGAGATCGGCTGCGGCATCGTTCCCATCGACCGTGCGGACGAAAACTGGCGTGAAACGGTTGGTCGCCTGTGCTGTGCTTTGGCACAGAAAGCAGATGCAGTCGTGCGCGTGATCGCAGGCGTGCCGCAATTCATCAAAGGAGAACAACCATGACGATAACCCTTGCCGTGCTGCTCGGCTTCGCGCTCGACTGGCTGCTCGGAGACCCGAAAAAATTGCCGCATCCGGTATGTGCGGTCGGAAAACTCATCTCAGCGGCTGAAAAAGTACTGCGCCGCATCTTTCCCGCAACGCCCGCGGCACTGACATTCGCCGGAATTTTACTCTGGCTCATCACCTGCGGTATGAGCTTTGCCGTGCCGTTTTTCCTTTTGCGCTGGCTGTATCATGTGAACTTCTGGCTCGGTTTTACCGCCGAAACGCTGCTCTGCTGGATGATTTTCGCACGAAAAAGCCTTGCGGACGCCGGTTATCATGTCTACGGCGCGGTTAAGCAGTCGCTCGAGGAGGGGCGCAAGGCCATCGCGTGGTACGTCGGCCGCGACACCGCAGAGCTGTCCGAGGAGGGCGTTATCAAGGCCGCTGTCGAGACCGTAGCTGAGAACCTGACGGACGGTGTGGTTTCGCCGCTCGTGTTCATGCTCATCGGCGGAGCGCCGCTCGGCATGCTGTACAAGGCGGTCAACACGCTGGATTCCATGGTCGGATATCATAACGATAAATACGAGTATTTCGGCAAGCTTTCGGCAAAAATGGATGATTTATTCAACTTTATTCCTGCCAGACTGTCCGCACTGTGCATGATCGCCGGTGCCGGAATGCTGCATCTCGATAACCGAAATGCGCTGCGGATTTACCGCCGAGACCGCAATAAGCACAAAAGTCCGAACGCCGGTCAGACCGAGTCCGCGTGCGCGGGCGCGCTGCACATCCAGCTCGGCGGCGATGCCAGCTACTTCGGCAAAGTCGTTAAAAAGGCCGCCTTCGGTGATCCGATCCGCCGCGTAGACCGCACGGATATTCTCGCAACGGTCGATCTGATGACGGCGGCAAGCGTGTTTGCGCTGGTGCTGTGCTGTGCAATCCGCCTGATCGTAAAAAGTTAGGACGCTGTGCGAGAGAGAAAATTCGTATTTGAAAGGGTGACAACATTGCCAACCTATGTCCACGGCGGCGATATCCAAACCTACATCGACCGCCACGGCTTCGCGCCGCTCGATCTGTCCGCGAACATCAATCCGTTCGGCATACCGGACGCGGTACGCGTGGCCATGCACAGGGCTGTGGATAACTGCACGCAGTATCCCGACCCGTTTTGCCGCGCCGCGCGGCAGGCGATTGGTGCGAGAGAAGGCGTCAATCCGGATTTTCTGTACTGCGGCAACGGTGCGGCGGATGTGCTCGACCGATTGGCGGCGGTGCTGAAACCGCGCAAGGTACTTCTCACTGCACCGACCTTTGCGGAGTACGAGCGCACGCTCTCAGGTGCGGAGATTCGGGTGCATGATCTGCGGGAAACGGACGGTTTTGCGCTCACAGAACGCATTTTGGACGAGATTTCATCGGATTTGGATGCGGTTTATCTCTGCAATCCGAACAATCCGACCGGGCGAACCGCCCAACCGGAACTTCTGCGGGAAATCGTCCGAAAATGCACAGAAAATGGCGTAAAATCGGTTGTGGATGAGTGTTTCAATGACTTTCTGGAGGACGCCGCGCAACACACACTGAAAGACCTGCTGGAATCCAATCCCGGTCTGATTATCCTGCGTGCGTACACGAAAATGTACGCCGTGCCCGGTGTGCGCTTCGGCTGGTGCATGACGGCAGACGCGGCGTTGATTGAGAAATTATACCATGCCGGACAGCCGTGGAACGTGTCGGTCATCGCGCAGGCGTGCGCCGTCGCGGCGGCAAACGAGCCGGACTGGGCCACGGAAACCGCCAAACGCATTGCCAAGGAACGCAGGTTTTTATCCGACGGACTTGCAGCCTGCGGACTGACCGTCTTTCCGGGCGAGGCCAACTTCCTGCTGTTCCGCTCAAACGATATCGGACTGCACAAGAAACTCGCTGAACACGGCATAATGATACGAAACTGCGATAATTATCGCGGACTTTCGGCGGGATACTATCGCGTTGCGGTAAAAACGAGAGAAGCAAGTGAGCGGTTACTGCAAATCATTACTAATTATACCCAATGTGAGGTGTAAAATGGCAAAGACAATTATGATACAGGGAACGTGCTCGAATGCAGGCAAAAGCCTTCTCTGCGCGGCTCTGTGCCGGATTTTCCGGCAGGACGGCTACCGCGTTGCGCCGTTCAAGTCACAGAACATGGCGCTCAACTCGTTCATCACGGCGGACGGCAGGGAGATGGGCCGCGCGCAGGTCGTGCAGGCCGAGGCGGCGGGCATCGCGCCCGATGTGCGTATGAACCCGATTTTGCTCAAGCCGACAAGCGATGTTGGCTCGCAGGTCATCATCATGGGCGAGGCGCAGGGAAACCGCACCGCGCGCGAATATTGGGGGCACAAAAAGGCGCTTTTTCCCATTATCAAGGACGCATTTGACAGCCTTGCCGCCGAGAACGACATCATCGTGATCGAGGGGGCGGGCAGTCCGGCAGAGATCAATCTCAAGCAGGATGATATTGTAAATATGGGTCTGGCGAAGCTGGTGGATGCACCCGTTCTGCTGGTCGGTGATATCGACCGCGGCGGCGTGTTCGCGTCGCTGTACGGCACGGTCAAGCTGCTCGATGAGGACGAGCAGGCGCGCATTCACGGTCTCATCATCAACAAATTCCGCGGCGACGTGGAGATTCTGCGGCCGGGTCTGACGCAGCTCGAGGATTTGACCGGCAAGCCGGTCATCGGCGTGGTGCCGTACGGTCATTTTGACATCGACGATGAGGACAGCCTGTCCGAGCGTCTGGACGCAAAGGCTGCTCCCGCACTGGTGAACATTGCGGTGGTAAAGCTGCCGAGACTGTCCAATTTCACGGATTTTTCCGCACTTTCGCGTGTATCCGGCGTGAGCGTCGCGTACGCGGACAAACCGGCGCAGCTTGCCGGAGCCGACCTGATTATCCTGCCGGGCACCAAGTCCACGCTGGCAGATCTGCGCTGGCTGCGCGAGAGCGGCATGGAGGCGCAGATTCTCAAGGCGCACGCGGCAGGCACGCCGGTTTTCGGCATCTGCGGCGGCTACCAGATGATGGGACGCACGGTCTCCGACCCGGATAATACCGAGGGCGGCGGCAGTCTGCGCGGCATGAATCTGCTGCCGATCGACACGGTGTTCCGCTCGAACAAGACCACGACGCAGACGCGCGGCACGCTGCTTGAGATTGACGGCGTGCTGTCCGATTTGAGCGGTCTGGCGGTCGAGGGCTACGAGATTCACATGGGCGAAACCGTGCGCGACGCGAGTGCAAAGCCGCTCATTCGATTGCGTCGCAGGGAAGGCGAAATCGAGGACGGCTGTCAGACGGAAAACGCCTTCGGCACCTATCTGCACGGCGTGTTCGATGCACCGGAGGCAGCGCTGCGGACGGCGCAGGCACTGGCGCAAAAGAAGGGCGTGACGCTCACCGGTGAAGCGCTCGACACGCACGCCTACAAGGAGCAGCAGTACGACAAACTGGCGGATTCGGTGCGGAAATCGCTCGATATGGAGTGGATTTACCGCATAATGGAGGGAAAAGCATGACAGGACTCATTCATATTTACTGCGGCGACGGCAAGGGCAAAACCACGGCGGCGGTCGGACTGGCGGTGCGCTGCGCCGGACGCGGGAACAAGGTCGTGTTCACGCAGTTTCTCAAGGATGGGACTTCGGGCGAGTGCCGCGTGCTGGCGAAATTGCCCGACGTGACCGTGATGGCAGCCAATCCGGTCGGCAAGTTCTCGTTCTGCATGACGGATGCGGAGAAGCGGGAGACAGCGGACGCGCTCACCCGCACCTTCGATGCGGCAACCGGCTTTGCCGTGCGGGAGCACGCGCGGCTGCTCGTGCTGGATGAGGTCTGCGCGGCAATCTCGTGCGGCTTTCTGGATGAGAAAACGGTCGTAAAATTTCTTGAGACCAAGCCGGAAACGCTCGAGGTCGTACTGACCGGACGGGGTCCGTCCGAAGCGCTGCAGGCACACGCGGACTACATTACAGAAATGAAAATGCAGCGGCACCCGTTTGAGAAGGGCATCGCTGCGCGGGAGGGAATCGAATTTTGAACGGATACATGAAGCCGCAGGACATTGAAAAGCGGTCGTTTGAAATCATCACCGCCGAGCTGGGCGAGCGCACGTTTCCGGCGGGCATCGCCGAGGTGGTCAAGCGCGTCATTCACACCACGGCGGATTTTGACTATGCGGACAGCCTTGCGTTTTCGCCGGACGTGATCGAAAAGGCAAAAGCCGCGCTTGCGGCAGGGGCAACGGTGGTTACCGATACCAATATGGCGCTCTCCGGGGTGAGCAAGGCGACGCTGGCAAAGCTCGGCGGAAAGGCGGTCTGCCTGATGGCGGATGAGCAGGTGGCGAGCGAGGCCAAGGCGCGCGGTGTCACGCGGGCAGTCGTTTCGATGGAGCACGCCGCCAAATTTGAAGGCCCGCTCATCTTCGCCATCGGCAATGCGCCGACCGCGCTCATCCGTCTGCATGAGTTGATTGAGGAAGGCATTGTCGCGCCTGCGCTCGTCATCGGTGTGCCGGTCGGATTTGTCAACGTGGTCGAGGCGAAGGAGCTGTTCATCGGCGGGGGCACGCCGTATATCATCGCGCGAGGCCGCAAGGGCGGCTCGAATGTAGCCGCGTCCATTGTCAATGCGCTGCTCTATCAGATGGTACATCGAGAAGGATTTTAAGCAGGAATTAGGAATTGCGTAATGGGTTGGCTGACCGGCGGCGGTTTTTCTCTGCACTCGCTTTCCGGTGCACATGAACCGCGCAGCGGTACGCTCTTTCCGGGCGGAGAGTATTGCCGCAGGCGCACAAAAAGGAGGAAACCAACGGTTTCCTCCTTTTTGTGAATCTTCCTCTTTGTCCCCGCGGCGGACGCCGCAATGTCCTCGCCCGGAAATTGCAAACCGCTCACGCGGTTCGGGCATCCCGCAAAGCCGGTGCAGGAAATCTCCGTCACCGCGTCAATTACTCATTCCTAATTCCTAATTACTTGCTCAATCGCTGTTCCATATAATTGTGCGCGTTCAACTCAAGAGTATCGTTGAGCGGCACGAGCGGCTCGGTCTTGCCGTAGCGGCGGTCGAGCGCGGTCTGCAGGATGAAGTCGCACAGCACGGGATTCTTCGGCAGCAGGGAGCCGTGCGAGTAGGTGGCGAACACATTGTTGTAGCGTGCGCCCTCGGTCTGATCCTCACCGTTGTTGCCGTAGCCCTTGATCATCATGCCGAGCGGCGCGACGTCCTCGCCGAGATAGGTTTTGCCCGAGTGGTTCTCAAAGCCGACCACGATGGAGCCGCTGCTCTCGGGCGTTGTGCGGTACATGTAGTTGCCGATCATGCGCTCTTTCGCGCCGATGGTGTGCACGTTGATCGCGCCGATGAAGTCGAGCTGCACGCCGTCCCACGTTTTGTAATACTGGCCGAGCATCTGGTAGCCGCCGCAGATGGCGAGGAACACCTTCTCCTCCTCAACGGCGGTGCAGATATCCTTGCCCTTGCCGGAGGCGAGGTCGCGCAGCAGCACCTCCTGCTCGAAGTCCTGTCCGCCGCCGATGAAGAAAATGTCGTACTTGTCCACATCGAGCGGCTGACCGATCGAGCACTCGTCCACATTGACGCTGATGCCGCGGCTCTCCAGACGGCGCTTCATCGTGATAATGTTGCCCCGGTCACCGTACAGATTGAGAATGTCGGGGTAAAGATGGCAGATATTCAGTTCCATTGCAGTTTCCCCCTTATTCGTAGAACGCCTTAACGTCGGTGTGCTTGCTGATCTCACCGCGCAGGTCGAACATGGCGGTGTATGTCGGCATAAGGAATGCCGGTGTCTCATCCGAGCCGATCTCGGTCAGCAGTTTGTCGTACTCGCGGATAACCTCGATACGCTCGGGTGCAAAGCCTGCGTACTTGAGACGCAGCGCCATATCATCCGCACGCACGCCGGAAACCAGTACGCGTGTAAAGCGCACCTGCTGGTCGGCGAGTGCCTCGAAGTCAACGTCCCAGATCCAGCTGATGTCCGTGCCGTCCGCGAAGCGGTCGTTGAGCAGGAATGCCAGCTTGTAATTGCCCTCATCGTGCGCGATCAGGTTGATGACCTGATTGAAGCCGGCAGGATTCTTGACCAGCATCATGCGCGCCTGTGCCTGACCGAGTTTGAACTGCTCGGCACGGCCGAAGCCGCATTCGAACTGAGAAAGTGCGCTGACGGCGGTCTGCTCATCAATGCCGACAACGTGCGCGACAGCGGCTTCTGCGGCGGCGTTGTAGATGTTGTAGCCGCCCGGCAGGTTGACGTGTACCTCGTGCTCGTGACCGAAGATGTCCAGTATGATGTCGGACGAGTCCGCGCCGGTGGCGAGCACCTTGGTGACAGCGACCTGCGGCGTCTGGCGGTGGTAGCCGCACTTCGGGCAGCGGAAGCCGCCGAGATGGCCGTAGGTGATGTAATCGTACTCATATTCGGTCTTGCAGTGGATGCAGTACGGCGCGTCGGACAGCTCGTGAGCGGTCTCCTTGTAAATCGGGACATTTACGCCGAACCAGACGATCTTGTTCGGCACGCTGTCCGCAAGGGAAGCGGTGAGCGAACAGTCCGCGTTCAGACAGAGCGTTGCATTCGGCACATGCGTAATGCCCTCACGGATGGCGTTGAGCGTGTGCGTAATTTCGCCGTAGCGGTCAAGCTGGTCGCGGAAAATGTTGTTGACGACCAGACATTCGACCGGCAGGTATTCACTCGTTTTGCGGAAGGCCGCCTCGTCGCATTCGATGAGCGCGTGCGTGTACGGGCATTTGCCGGACAGGGTGGCGTGCTGCGCGAATACCGCGATGATGCCGGTCAGCAGGTTCGCGCCCGACTTGTTGGAGAAATATTTGAGTCCCGCATCGGCGAACGCCTGCTCGATCATGCGGGAGGTGGTGGTTTTGCCGTTCGTGCCGGTCACGACCGTGACCTTTACGCCGCGCGACAGCTCACCCAGAATATTTTTATCAATTTTCAGTGCCAGCTTGCCCGGCAGGTTGGTGCCGCCGCGTCCCAGCTTGCGCAGAACAGCGCCCGATGCCTTGCACACCAGCACCGCCAGTCTGGTTTGGAGTTTCATTGCTGTAACCTCTTTTTTCAAGTCATATAAAATAAGTATAGCGCATTTTGCGGCATTGCACAAGGGAAAACGTCGGAAAATGCGCCTACCCGGCGGGGGCACAAGAGGGTAGACACCTGCGGTTTCCACCCTCTTATGAATCACCCCTTTCCCTTGGAGGGTCTGGCGCAGATTGCCGATATGTGACCGCTGCGAAAAATAGGGGAACGGCAGAGGATTTTTTCTTCCGCGTGGTATCCGCATATTCGCATTTCGGCTACTTTACTGCTACACATACCGGCTACTTTCCGCAGGCGCGGCATGACAGTGCCGCGCAACTCGGTTGCGAGTGCCAATCAGCTATACCCGCAGGATTGGGATAATCGGCACAGGTAAAAATGTTGCGCGGCACTGTTATGCCGCGCCTGCGTGGAGTAAATCGCCTGTGTAGCAGTATGGTAGCCGAAATGCGAATAGGTGTTATACAACGCGGAAGAAAAAATCCTCTGCCGTTCTCTTTTTTCTACGCTTACGCAGTCTACCGTCTGCACCCAAGGTAGTAGGGAAAAGGGGAGATTCACAAGAGGGTGGAAAACCGCAGGTTGTCTACCCTCTTGTGCGCCTGCCGCGCGTAGCGGCAATTCCCCGCTGTGGTTCACGGCAAAACTCCCCGCCCGGACAGGGCGAACCGCCTGCGCGGTTCGGGCACACCGGACAGCCTGTGCCGCCGTTTCCGTATCGGCTTTTCGGTTTGCATAGGGCAACAATTTTGCCCGCATATTGACTTTCGGCTGCGCATATGCTAAGATAAATCGCAATAAGGGAGTAGTCGGCGCGGAGCGTTCCGCCGCGCGGCAGAGCCAACATACTGGGGAGGACGCTCCTCTGGTTTTGCATGAAATGACGAGACTTATCTGTTCTACGCGGCAGATGGGTCTTTTTTTGTGCCTGTTTTCCGCCGGATAAACGACTGAGGAGGACAAGAAAATGGGTTTGCTGGAGTTGTTTTTGATCGCAGTCGGTCTGTCGATGGACGCGTTCGCGGTGTCTGTCTGCAAGGGACTGAGCGTGCGCACGCTCAAGGCTAAGCACGCGGTCATCTGTGGACTGTATTTCGGCGGCTTTCAGCTTTTAATGCCGCTCATCGGCTTTGCACTCGGCGTGCGCTTTCAGTCGCTCATCACAAGCATTGATCACTGGATCGCCTTTGTGCTGCTGGGGCTTATCGGCGCAAACATGGTGCGCGAGTCGCGCGAGCACGATGACGAAAGCGTCAGCGATTCGTTCCGCTTTATGACCATGCTGCCGCTTGCGGTTGCCACGAGCATTGATGCACTTGCGGTCGGCGTGACGTTTGCATTCCTGCAGGTCGATATCGTTCCGGCGGTGTCGTTCATCGGTGCAACCACGTTTGTGCTGTCGTGCATCGGCGTGAAGATCGGCCATGTGTTCGGCACAAAGTACAAGTCCCGCGCAGAGCTGTTCGGCGGTATCGTGCTGATTTTGATGGGTCTCAAAATCCTGCTGGAGCATTTGGGCTTCCTGGGATAAAGCGGATTTTACCGTTCCACAGCAAAAAAGAGCACGCCCAAGGGCGTGCAATTTTTTTTGCAGCTCCTGCCGCATTTCGGCAAAGCAGAAACAGGCAGGACAGGCGCACCGCAGTGCGCCGCATTCAATTTTCTATAAAAGTCAGGGCGTGTACCTGACTTTTATCCCACTGCCTCGGGACACGTGTCCCGAGCCTCGTCCGCCGTGCGGACGAGAGGGGGTTATCCGAGGCAGTTCCCAAGGAAACTGCCTCGGTAACTAAGGGGGACAGCGTCCCCCTTAGTGGCAGGCGGCTTCGACGCCCGCCATATCCTGTACGGTCTTGCAGGTCAGCTCCTTGCTGATCTTGCCCGCAAAGCCGGTCAGCGTCTTGCCCGGACCGATCTCGCACGCCGAGGTCAGACCGGCAGCCATGCCGTTCTTCACCAGCTGCGTCCAGCGAACCGGAGAGATCATGTGCTGCTCGAGATGTGCCGGCAGGTCGGAGCAGTCGTAAACCTTACCGTCGAGGTTGGAGTAAATATCCATCTTCGGTGCGGAGAAGGTAAAGTCCGCAACGTAAGCGCGCAGCTCTGCGGCAGCCTTTGCCATCAGCGGGGTATGGAATGCACCGGATACCGCAAGCGGGAGCGCACGGCGTGCGCCGGCAGCCTTGCAGTTTTCGATCGCCTCTGCGAGAGCCGCCTTTTCACCTGCGATAACCAGCTGACCCGGGCAGTTGTAGTTTACCGGACGGACCACGCCGGAGGTCACCTTCGCGCAGGCTTCTTCAATTACGCTGTCCTCCAGTCCGAGGATAGCCGCCATGCCGCCGTCGATCGAGTCCGCAGCCTGCTGCATCAGCTTGCCGCGCATGGAAACGATCTTCACGCCGTCTGCGAGGGAAACAACGCCTGCAGCCGCCAGTGCGGTGTATTCACCGAGCGAGAAGCCTGCCGCTGCCTTGAATTCCACGCCTGCTTCCTTCAGTGCAGCCCAAGCTGCCATGGAATGGGTGAAAATAGCGATCTGGCTGTTCTCCGTGCGGGAGAGCGTTTCCTTATCGCTCTCAAAGCACAGCTTGGCTACATCCAGACCGGCGCCTTCGCTTGCTTCCTCAAAAACCAGCTTGGCAGCCTGCGAGTTCTCATAAAGATCCTTGCCCATGCCGGGGGCCTGTGCGCCCTGACCCGGGAAAAATGCAAAACCGTAGTTCACGTTTCGTTCCTCCAAAATAATAATCAAACGCTGACAGCACCGTATTTTAATAGATATTCTTCACACAAAGTGTTGCTAAATAATAACGGTCTGTCTTGACAATTTACTGTGCTTTTATTATAATAGTCGGAGAATACTTTGTCAATCTAACTATTGTCGCTTTTCCACGCTTTTTGGGAGAGCGATTTGGACTTTTTAGGAGCGTGGAAATCATCAACAGTAAACTGATCGGCACGGGCGCCTGCATTCCGGATTTTGTCCTGACCAACGCCATGCTGGAAAAAATGGTCGATACCAACGATGAGTGGATCGTGCAGCGCACCGGTGTGCGCGAACGCCGCATCGCAAAGAATACACATACATGGGAGCTGGCGCTCGGTGCCGCACAGGACGCACTCGCGGACGCAGGCATCACCGCAGAGGAGCTTGACCTCATTCTCGTCAGCACCTGCTCGCCGGATACCAACACGCCGAATACGGCGTCTATCCTGCAGGACAAGCTGGGTGCGCGTCAGGTCGGCGCGTTCGACATCAACAACGCCTGCACCGGTTTTGTCTCCGCGACCGACATTGCGGACAGCTACATTAAATCCGGCAAGGCAAAGACCGTGTTGGTTGTCTCGGCGGAAACGCTTTCGCGCATCGTGGACTACACCGACCGCTCGACCTGCATTCTGTTCGGCGACGGTGCCGCTGCGGCCGTTTATCAGGCGACCGAGGACGAAACGGTCGGCATTCTGTCCACCTTCACCGCGGCAGACGGCTCGGGTGCAGAGTACCTGCACATGGAAGCCCTGCCGGTCGAGGATCCGCTTTCCGGCGACCGCACGGTGGACCCGAAGGCGCGTTTCCTGAAAATGCAGGGTGCACCGGTCGTGCGCTTTACCGCAAGAGCCGTACCGCTTGCGATCGACACCGCACTCAAGCGGGCGGGCGTCACCGCAGAGGAAATCGACTGGGTGGTGCCGCATCAGGCGAATCTGCGTATTCTGGATGTTATTGCACGCAGATACCATCTGCCGAAGGAGAAGATCTACGTCAATATGGATCGTTTCGGCAATACCTCGTCGGCAAGCGTGCCGATCTGTCTGAACGAAATGCGTAAGAACGGCCTGCTGAAGGAGGGTCAGACTATTGTCTGCACCGGTTTCGGCGGAGGCTTGACTTATGGCGCATTTGTGATTAAACTATAATATTGGATAAATCCGGACGGTTCTTGCAGCCGTCCGGCATTATCTGTTAGACAAATTTAAGGTGAATTGTCTAAAATATGCACGCTGTCTATTATTTGCGTTAAAATATGTTATAATAATTTACTACCTATTAAAAAGGGGAGAACAAACCTATGAAAACCAAGATCACAGAACTTCTCGGTATCGAATATCCGATCGTGCAGGGCGCGATGGCGTGGATCGCGGAGCACCATCTGGCTGCTGCGGTTTCCAAGGCAGGCGGTCTGGGCATTATCGCGGGCGGCGCGGCTCCGGTCGATTACATCCGTGAGGAGATCCATAAGGCGCGTGCCATCACGGACAAGCCGCTCGGTATGAACATCATGCTGCTCTCCCCGAATGCGGACGATCTGGCGCAGCTGGCTATCGACGAGAAGATCGAAGTGCTGACCACCGGCGCAGGCAATCCGGGCAAGTATATCGCGGACTGGAAGAACGCAGGAATTAAGGTTATGCCGGTCGTTGCTTCGGTTGCACTGGCAAAGCGCATGGAGCGCGCAGGTGCAGATGCGGTTATCGCAGAGGGTATGGAAGGCGGCGGCCACATCGGTGAGCTGACTACCATGCCGCTCGTTCCGCAGGTTGTAGACGCACTGAGCATTCCGGTCATCGCCGCAGGCGGCATTGCAGACGGCCGCGGCATGGCAGCTGCCATGATGCTCGGCGCCGAAGGCGTGCAGTGCGGCACGATCTTCCTTGCAACGCCGGAGTGCCAGATTTCGGAAAAGTATAAGGAACTCGTCCTCAAGGCGACCGACATTTCGACCGTTGTTACCGGTCGTCCGTCCGGTCATCCGGTGCGTTCGCTCAAGACCCCGATGGCGCGCAAGTGCCTCGAGCTCGAGAAGCAGAACACCGATGCCTCCCTTGAGGAGCTTGAGAAGGCAACCGCCGGTTCGCTGCGCAAGGCTGTGCAGGACGGCAACTATGAGGAGGGCACCTTTATGTCCGGTCAGATTGCGGGCATGCTCAAGGAGCTGCATCCGTGCGAGGAAATCCTCAAGGGCATGACCGCGCAGGCGGAGGACCTTCTGAAGAACGCGTACAAGAGATTTGAATAAGAGCGGAGAGTGAAGAGATAGGAAAACTCCTCACTCCTGCCTGTCTATAGAATGGAGTAAACAATGAGCTTAGCAATCGTAACCGGCGGTTCCCGCGGCATTGGCGCGGCAATCGCGGAAAAGCTGGCGCAGGACGGCTTTGACGTCCTCATCAACTGTGCGTCCTCGGTCGAAAAGGCTGAGGCTGTGGCGGAGAAGTGCCGCGCGCACGGCGTCAACGCTTATGTGAAGAAGTGGGATGTTGCGGACTATGACGCCTGCAGCACCGCTCTCAAGGAAATTAAGGAAGAGATCGGCGTACCGTTCGTTCTCGTCAACAATGCGGGCATCACCCGCGACGGTCTGATGGTCCGCATGAAGGAGGACCAGTTTGACGATGTTATCCGCACCAACCTCAAGGGCGCCTTCAACATGCTCAGCCTGTGCGGTGCGATGATGATGCGTGCAAAGCAGGGCCGCATCATCAACATCACCTCGGTTTCGGCGTTCACCGGAAACTACGGCCAGATCAACTACACCGCTGCCAAGGCGGGTATGGTCGGCATGACCAAGACCGCCGCCAAGGAGCTGGGCGCGCGCGGCATTACAGTAAACGCGGTCGCTCCGGGCTGGATCGCCACCGAGATGAGCGACAAGGTGCCCGAGGACATCCGCGAGAACGCCAAGAAGCAGATCGCGCTCGGCCGTTTCGGCAAGCCGGAGGAGATCGCAGGCGTGGTTGCCTTTCTGGCTTCCGACGCTGCAAGCTATATTTCCGGCCAGACGATCATCGCGGACGGCGGACTTTATTAAGGCATCACCGGACAATTCGCCTGCGGCACTTTGCGGTAATTTTCCGCTCTGATGTCGTTCCGGATTTTTGCAATACACAAAGTATTGCTGCAAACCCGCGCCTAATCAGAACGCAAAATTCCTGCGCAAATTGCTCTTGCCGAATTATCCGGTGATACCTTTTTGCTGCGTGGAATAAAAATTGCGATTAGATAAATGCGTGATATTGGAATGAAGGAGCAAATATATGGAACGTGTAGTAATCACCGGCATGGGTGCCATCACTCCGGTCGGCAACGATGTGCCGTCGTTTTGGGAGTCGCTCAAGACCGGCAAGTGCGGCATCGGTCCCATCACCAAGTTTGATGTATCCGATTTTAAGGTAAAGCTGGGTGCAGAGGTCAAGGATTTCGACCCGACCCAGTATATGGAGAAGCGTGAGGCGCGCCGCGCAGATGCAAATGTGCATTACGCAATGGCGGCAGCGATTCAGGCTGTCGAGCAGGCGGGCCTCAAGGAAGGCAATTTCGATCCCTATCGCACGGGCGTTATCTTCGGCTCGGGCGTAGGCGGTCTGCACGTTGCAGAGCAGGAGGTCCCGAAGCTGCTCGAAAAGGGTCCCGGCCGCGTTTCGCCGTTCGCTATCCCGGAGATGATCGCCAACATCGCGGCGGCTTATATCTCCATGCACTTCGGCTTCAAGGGCGAGAATTTCTGCCCGGTCTCCGCGTGCGCGACCGGCAACCACTCCATCGGTGAGGCAATGCGCGCCATCCGCCACGGCTATCAGGATGTTGTTGTCTGCGGCGGCACCGAGAACGGCATTATCCCGATCTCGATGGCAGGCTTCCAGAACATGAAGGCGGTTCACATGGGCGAGGACCCGACGGCGGCTTCCATCCCGTTTGATGCACGCCGTTCCGGCTTTGTCATGGGCGAGGGCGCAGGCTGTCTCGTACTCGAGAGCCTGACGCACGCACAGCAGCGCGGCGCGACCATTCTGGCAGAGGTGGCAGGCTACGGTGCCTCCGGCGACGCTTACCACATCACCAGCCCGTCTCCGGACGGCGATGCGGCTGCACACGCCATCCGCGGTGCCATTGAGGATGCCGGTCTGACCCCGGCTGACGTTGACTATATCAACGCGCACGGCACCTCCACGCCGCTGAATGAAAAGTATGAGACCATTGCCATCAAGAAGGCGTTTGGCGAGGAGGCTTACAACGTAAAGGTATCCTCCACCAAGTCCATGACCGGCCATCTGCTGGGCGGCGCGGCTGCGGTTGAGGCCATTGCCTGCGTTATGGCAATCCGCGAGGGCATTGTACCGCCGACCATCGGCTACAAGGAGCTGGATCCGGAGTGTGATCTGGATATCACCCCGAACAAGGCGGTTGAGATGCCGATCAATGTTGCCATCTCCAACTCGCTCGGCTTTGGCGGCCACAACGCCTGCATCCTGATCAAGAAGGTATAAAAATGGACATCAAAGAATTGAAAGACATCGCGCTTGAGCTGATGGACGCGCTGGCTGCAAAAAAGCTGGGCGAGGTCGAGATCGAGCTGGATAACGCAAAAATCAAGATCAAGGCAGCTGAACCGGCTCCCGTGATCGCTGCAGCATCGGTAGCAGCGGCGGCACCGGCAGCGGCGCCGGCGGCAGCACCCGCAGCGGAGAGCGCAGACGCGGCACCGGCGGCTGAGGAGCAGCTTCCGGCAGGCACGCAGGTGAAGAGCCCGCTGGTCGGCACGTTTTATTCTTCTCCGTCTCCGGACGAACCGCCGTTCGTGCTGGTCGGTCAGCAGGTGAAGGAGGGCGATACCCTCTGCATCATCGAGGCGATGAAGATCATGAACGAGATCAAGGCACCGTGCGACGGCAAGATCATCCGCATTATGGCGCAGCCGGGCGATATGGTGGAGTATAACCAAGTCCTTTGTGTTATTGAGTAAGACGTAAGCATCTGCCGCGCATCAGCGCGGATTCAATAGAATTTGCATAGCAAATTCATAAAAACGGGGAGCAAGTATCACCGTTTTTATACCGATAGAGGGAGAAAGTTTCGACCGACGGGAGGAACTTTCGTACGACTTGGGAACGGTCCACGATCCGTTCCTATTACCGGCAAAACTGTAGTTTTGCGGTAATTATCTTGCTTTTTAGATTGAGAGGGATTATAATATGCTGAACAAAGAACAGATCATGGAGATCCTTCCGCACCGTCCGCCGATGCTTCTGGTGGACGAGATCCTCGAAATGGACGAGAACCATGTAGTCGGTGCGCTGCACCTGACCGGCGATGAGTTCTTCTTCCAGGGCCACTTTCCGGGCAACCCGATTATGCCCGCTGTGTTCCGTCTGGAGGCGCTCGCGCAGGCAGGCGGCGTAGCGCTGCTGTCCCTGCCCGAATTCAAGGGCAAGACTGCGGTCTACACCGGCATTGACAAGGCGAAATTCCGCGCAATGGCAAAGCCGGGCGATACCCTTCGTCTGGAAGTTACCTTCACCAAGCGCCGCGGCCCGATGGCAGTAGCCGAGGGCATTGCCTGGGTCGGTGACGAGAAGGCCGCCGAAGCGGAGATCAAATGCATGGTCATCAATGACTGAGGCGGGAGAGAGCTAATCGAATGTTTCAGAAGGTACTCATTGCGAACCGCGGCGAGATTGCGGTCCGCATTATTCAGGCCTGCCGTGATTTAGGCATTATCTCGGTGGCCGTTTACTCCGAGGCTGACCGCGAAGCGCTGCACGCGCAGATTGCGGACGAAGCGGTCTGCATCGGTCCGGCCCGTGCGGCGGACAGCTATCTGAATATGGATAATATCATTTCGGCGGCGCTGGCTTCCGGCTGTCAGGCCATTCATCCGGGCTTCGGCTTCCTGTCCGAGAATCCGGATTTTGCCGAGCGCATCACGCAGGCCGGTCTGGCGTTTATCGGCCCGACTGCGGCAACCATCCGCCTGATGGGCGACAAATCCGAGGCAAAGCGCAACGCGATCGCCGCAGGCGTTCCGGTCGCGCTCGGCACGGACGGCCCGCTGCGTGATTTTGACGAAGCCATCTCCGCGGCCGAGCGCATCGGCTATCCGGTCATGCTCAAGGCGGCCTCCGGCGGCGGCGGCAAGGGCATCCGCGTGGCGGAGAGCGTCAAGGACCTCAAGGACGCGTACGACAGCGCCGCTGCAGAGGCTATCGCCAACTTCGGTGACGGCCGCCTGTACATGGAAAAATATATTCACAATCCGCGCCATATCGAGGTGCAGATTCTGGGCGATAACTACGGCAACGTGGTGCACCTGTTCGAGCGTGAGTGCTCGGTGCAGCGCCGTCACCAGAAGCTGATCGAGGAAAGTCCGTCGGCTTTCGTTACGCCCGAGCTGCGCGAGAAGATGACCTCGGCGGCTGTTGCGCTGGCAAAGCGCGTCGGCTACCGAAACGCGGGTACGATCGAATTTCTGGTCGATAACGACCGTAATTTCTACTTCTGCGAGATGAACACCCGCATTCAGGTCGAGCACCCGGTCACCGAGGAGGTCACCGGCGTAGATCTGGTCTGCGAGCAGCTTCGCGTGGCGGCAGGCGAGCCGCTGTCCTTTAAGCAGGAGGATCTGACCATCCGCGGTCACGCCATCGAGTGCCGCATCAATGCGGAGGACCCGTCGAGAAACTTTGCACCCTGTCCGGGCACACTGGTGTCCTTGCATCTGCCGGGCGGTCCCGGCGTGCGCGTGGATTCCGCGGCTTATCAGGGCTATAAGATTCCGCCGTTTTACGATTCCATGATCGGCAAGCTGATCGTCTACGGCGCCGACCGTGAGCAGGCCATCGTTCGCATGCGCCGCGCCCTCGCGGAGATGCTGTTCGAGGGCGTTGTGACCGCAACTGACTATCAGATGCACATCCTGTGCTCGAAGGCGTTTGTGGAAGCAAACTTTAATGTTAATTCCATCGCAAACGGCGATTTTGACTAAATCAATTATTATGGTATAATAGATTTAGCATAAGTATAGTTGAATCCGAAGGAGTTTGAGCAATCCGCAGATTTTTGCAATCCGCAGACTGTTAATCTGCAGGATTCAAGAGGTGATACCGCATGATTGTAAACAATCACGCGGTATTGATCTTAACAGTGAAAGGGGAGTTACGCATGGGTCTGATCGACCTGTTTCAAAAAACACGCGAGACCTCTATGGAAATGAAACCGCAGGAGGACGAAGCGGCCAAGGTCGTAACCTGCAAGGGCTGCGGCGCAGAACTGAAGGCGTATGCCTACGGCAAGAATCTGTATGTGTGCCCGCACTGCGGACGATACGGACGATTGCTCGCGCGCACGCGCATCCGTCAGATCGCGGATAAGGACAGCTTTGAGGAGCTGTACGCAAATCTGGCACCGGCGGACCCGATCCACTTCCCGGGATACGCAGAAAAAACGGCAGAGCTGGCTGAAAAGGTCGGCATGCCGGACGCGGTCAAGACCGGCGTGTGCAGGATCGGCGGCGTGGAGACCGCGATCGGCGTGATGGACAGCCATTTCATGATGGCATCCATGGGTTCGGTCGTCGGTGAAAAGCTGACCCGCCTGTTCGAGTACGCGACCGAAAAGGGTCTGCCTGTCGTGCTGTTCACCTGCTCCGGCGGTGCGCGCATGCAGGAGGGCATGTTTTCGCTGCTGCAGATGGCAAAGGTGTCTGCGGCGGCGCGCCGTCACTCGGATGCCGGACTGCTGTATATCACCGTGCTGACCGACCCGACCACGGGCGGCGTTACCGCGTCGTTCGCCATGCTGGGCGATATTATCCTCGCGGAGCCGCGCACGACCATCGGCTTTGCCGGCCGCCGTGTTATCGAGGGCACCATCGGCCAAACCCTCCCGGACGATTTTCAGTCCTCGGAGTTCTTGCTATCGCACGGTTTCTGTGATAAAATAGTTCCGCGTAATCAACTCAGAGAAACGCTGGAAAAACTCTTGAAGCTGCACTGCGGCTCCAAGTCCAAGAAATGGCAGGTGTGGCGTCGTGATTAACAAACCCGCAAGTGAAAAAATGCGTATCATTCACGATACCAAGCGTCCGATGCTCACGGACTATATCAATGAGCTGTTCACCGACTTCACCGAGCTGCACGGCGACCGCTATTTTTCGGACGACCATGCCATCCTCGGCGGCGTTGGCTATTTCAACGGCACACCGGTGACGGTAATCGGCCACCGCAAGGGCCGCACCATTGAGCAGAATATGGACGCCAACTTCGGCATGGCGCACCCGGAGGGCTATCGAAAGGCCCTGCGTCTCGCGCATCAGGCGGAGAAATTCCACCGCCCGGTCATCAACTTTGTTGACACCGGCGGCGCGTTCTGCGGCGTTGGCGCGGAGGAACGCGGTCAGGGCGAGGCCATTGCCCGCTGTTTGTATGAGTTTATCGAGCTGAAAACCCCGGTCATCTCTATCGTGACGGGTGAGGGCGGCTCCGGCGGCGCACTGGCGCTGGCGGTTGCGGACCGTGTGCTCATGCTCGAGAACGCCCTGTATTCGGTTATTTCGCCGCGTGGCTGCGCGTCCATTCTCTGGAAGGACCCCAAGCGCGAGGCGGAGGCAGCGGACACGCTGCATATCACCGCGCAGGACCTGTATAGCTTCGGTATGATCGAAGGCATTATTCAGGAGGGCACATCCTCCGCACAGCTTATCCGCAATGTGGCGCGCACGCTGCGCGACCAGCTGGCCGAGCTGGATGCTGAGCCGGACATCGACACGATGCTGCAGAAACGGTATGAAAAATTCCGCAGAGTCGGAGTTTTCAGAACAATAAATCAAGAAAGTAATGAAGGAGTGTAAATCCCATGTTTGAAAAGGTATGTGAAATCCTGGCAGACAAGTTTGACGCTGATGCTTCCACCATGACCATGGACACCAAGGTTAAGGAAGACCTGAACGCAGATTCTCTGGACGTTGTAGAGCTGATGATGGACCTCGAGGAGAACTTCGGCGTAACGATTTCCGACGAGGAAGCTGCTAAGATGAGCACCATCGGTGACATCGTAAACTACATCGAAGCAAACCAGTAAGATTTCGTTTTGCGCATGAAAAAGCCACCGTTTCTTTGAAACGGTGGCTTTTTGCTGTGTGCAGCGTGTTTTTTATTTTACGGTCAAGATCATAGTCATGGTGTCCGCGTTCCAATCCACGGAAAAGCCGAGCGCGAAAACGAGGTCGCGCAGCTTGAAGTAGTTGTTGCCGCCGATGGAGTAGGCGGTGAGGGAAAGCGGGTTGCCGTCGAGGTAGACAGCGGCGCTCGTGAGCGAGGCGGCCTTATTGCCGGCGGGCAGGGCAGCCTGTTCGCCGCCGACCGGCGTGTATGCGGTCTTGCTCGTCAGGTCGATGCGCTGCTGGGCGGCGTTCCATGTTACCGCAAACTCGCTGTCCAGACCCTTGAGGGCAGCGGCGAGGTCGCGCAGCTTGAAATAGTTGCTGCCGTTGATGGTATAGGCTGCAAGATTGGCCTTTGCACCGTTGAGCTCGACCTTGTGCTTGGAAACATATGCAGTCGGATTGGTGAGCGTGCGAAGGGAAGTGATGGTGTCGGTCAGCGATGCGCGGGCAGAGCGCACCTCCGGCACATTGTATGGGCTTTCCCAGAAGGAGTAGTGCTCCCATGTCATACCCTTAGTGAAGGCAACCTGTGCGGCACTTAGCTCGTGATAGGTCACGCTTTCGCCGTTGAGCGTACAGATATGGTTACCAGTATCGTCGTCGATGGCATCGGTATAGGTCAGCGCAGTGACGATCTTGCGGCCCTGCTTGGTCAGGTATTTGACGGGGAAGCCGTTCATTATCTCATGGCCGTCCACGAGATAGGCTTTCGTGCCGCCAACATAGAAATCCGCGCACGGCGAAACGTCCGTGCCGAAGTTGCTCACGCCCTCCGGAATATCCAGCGCGTAGATTTTCCCATCCGCATACGAATACATATGCTGCCCGTCCAGACCTGCGCCGCAGTACAGCTCGGGCGTGCCGTCGCCGTCCATATCCACCAGCTTTGCCATGGAAAGTCCGGTCAGCAGTCCGCTGAAGCCGTCATCTGTACGCGCGGCAGCCTTGCCGTACTGGTTTTGCAGCGTGACGATCTGGTCGAGGTATGCCTTTGCACCCTGCGGTGTCAGTGTGCCGAGGTCAGCCGCGCCTGCGGCGCCGACAGCCATTGCGCCGGTCAGTACGGTGCAGAGCATTGCCTTTCCGATTTTGTTCATAGAGATTCTCCTTCCTTTTATCAGACGCTTGCGTCTTTTCCTTATTGTACGGCAGCGGTCTGTCTGCGTCAACTGTATCCTGAGCGGAATTTTTATCAGTTAGCAAAATATTTTACAATTTAGAGCGGATATATCGCCGTAATTTTGACGATAAAATAGGTGGAAAATGAACGAAAAAACGGGTATAATAAATTCTGTACGAAAATAATCCCGCTGATGGAGGAATAGAATATATGATCCGTAACGATTTACGCAACATCGCCATCATTGCGCACGTTGACCATGGCAAGACTACTCTGGTCGATCAGATGCTCAAGCAGGCTGGCGCTTTCCGCGAAAATCAGGTGGTAGAGGAGCGTGTCATGGACTCGGGCGACATCGAGCGTGAGCGCGGCATTACCATTCTGGCAAAGAACACCTCTGTACATTACAAGGGCGTAAAGATCAACATCGTAGATACCCCGGGCCACGCCGACTTCTCCGGCGAGGTAGAGCGTATCCTCAAGATGGTAGACGGCGTTGTTCTGCTGGTTGACGCAGCAGAAGGCCCGATGCCGCAGACCCGTTTCGTGCTGCAGAAGGCACTGGAGTTCGGTCACAAGATCATCATTGCGATCAACAAGATCGACCGTCCGGACGCTCGTCTCAACGAGATCGGCGACGAGGTTCTCGAGCTGCTGCTCAACCTTGATGCGACCGACGAGCAGCTGGACAGCCCGATCGTTTACTGCTCCGGCCGTGCAGGCACCGCTTCCATGTCCCCGAATGTGGAGGGCAAGGACCTGACCCCGCTGTTCGAGCAGATCCTCGAGCACATTCCGGCGCCGCAGGTTGATACCGAAGGCCCGACCCAGATGCTTGTTTCTTCTATCGACTACAACGAGTACGTTGGCCGTATCGGTATCGGCCGTATCGAGCGCGGCTCGATGAAGGTAGGTCAGCAGGTTACCGTCTGCGACTACCACGGCAACACCAAGCCGTACAACGCGAAGCTGGTTACCCTGTACTCCATCGAGGAGCTGGGCCGTCAGCCGATCGAGGAGGCACAGGCAGGCGAGATCGTTTGCTTCTCCGGCATCGAAGGTGTTACCATCGGTGAGACCCTGTGCGACCCCGAGCACGTTGAGGCTCTGCCGTTCGTTAAGATTTCCGAGCCGACCGTCGAGATGACCTTTATGGTCAACGACTCTCCGTTTGCCGGCAAGGAAGGCAAGTTTGTTACCTCCCGTCACCTGCGTGAGCGTCTGTTCCGTGAGCTGCTCAAGGACGTATCCCTGCGCGTAAACGAGACCGACACCACCGACGCATTCCGCGTTTGCGGCCGCGGTGAGATGCACCTGTCCATCCTGATCGAGAACCTGCGCCGTGAGGGCTACGAGTTCCAGGTCGGCGCACCGAAGGCACTGCTCAAGGAGATCGACGGCAAGACCTGTGAGCCGATGGAGCGCATGATCGCGGACGTTCCGGCAGATGCTGTCGGCGCGATCATGGAGAAGATGGGCTCCCGCAAGGGCGAGCTGGTTTCCATGAACCCGAAGGGCACCGACCGTATGCGCCTCGAGTTCATCATCCCGGCACGCGGCCTGTTCGGCTACCGTACCGAGTTTCTGACCGATACCAAGGGCGAGGGCGTTATGTCCTCCGTATTCAACGGCTATCAGCCGTACAAGGGCGATATCCAGAAGCGCACCACCGGTTCTCTGATCGCGTTTGAGGCCGGCGAGGCTGTCGGCTACGGCCTGTTCAACGCACAGGATCGCGGCCCGCTGTTCATCGGCCCCGGCACGATGGTATACGAAGGCATGATCGTCGGCGAGAACCCGCGCGGCGAGGACATGGCTGTAAACGTCTGCAAGAAGAAGCAGCTGACCAACATGCGTGCATCCGGTTCGGATGATGCGCTGCGCCTGATTCCGCCGCGCCAGATGTCCATCGAGGCGGCTCTCGAGTTCATCTCCGACGATGAGCTGCTCGAGATCACCCCGGAGAGCATCCGTATGCGCAAGCGCGTTCTGTCCAACACCGAGCGTCTGAAAAAGACCAAGGGCGGCAAGAAGTAATTGTGGCAACGCCACACGGTTGCATCTTCGGCGCTTTACGGAAATTTTGTGCCTTGATGTTGTTCCGGCTTTTTGCAATACACAAAGTATTGCTGCAAAGCCGCGCCTAATCAAGACGCAAAATTTGCTCGTAAATCGCTCTCGATAAACCGTGCGTCGTTACCACTGGCTACGCCACAATTGCGTTTCTGTGCGGATTTTATGCACAAAAGCACTCATTTCACCCTGTTATCAAAAAATAAAGATATATAAAGGAGAATTCCCACCATGGCTATCAAGGAAGTTCTGCACACTGATCTCGCACCGGCAGCAGTAGGCCCGTACTCTCAGGCAATCGCTGCAAACGGTTTCGTATTTACCTCCGGTCAGGTTCCGATCGACCCGAAGGAGGGCAAGATCGTAGCAACCACCATCGAGGAGCAGACCGAGCAGGTTATGAAGAACCTGCAGTGCGTTCTGGCACAGGGCGGCGTAGGCTTTGACCGTGTGGTCAAGACCACCTGCTTCCTGTCCGACATCAACGACTTTGCTGCATTCAACGGTGTGTACGCGAAGTACTTCCCGGAAGGCGCTCCGGCTCGTTCCTGCGTTGAAGTAGCTGCTCTGCCGCTCGGCGCTAAGGTAGAAGTAGAAGTAGTTGCAGTACAGGGCTAAAAGCCTGCGGTTTTTTCGATTCAAAGGACAAGTCCTTTGAATCAAGGGACGGTGTCGCCGCGCGTGTCCGTTTCACGGACAGGGCGGGAACACCTGCTGCAGCAGAACACCCCGAAAACTTTCCGGTTTTCGGGGTGTTTTACTGTTTGTTAAAAATGGCAGGCGCATGTCCTGCCATTTTTGTCGCGCACGTGCTCCATTTTATGCGCTCCGCGGCGTGAGGGGTTCTCTGGGTGCAGAAATCCCTGCGGGATTTTATGGGGGTGGCGGAAACGCGGTCGTCCGCGAAAGGCTCGGCGGCACGCGCCGCCTGCCTTGTGGGTGTCTTAATTTTCCGTTACTCGAATTCCCACCAAAACGCTTGCTTTGCGGCCTTTGTATGCAAACGGCGAAAAATATTATGCGGTGAGAAGAAATTTATCGAAAAATGATAATGCAATTTGCGGCATACTGTTGTATAATAAAGCTATATCGGAAAATCTGGTCGTATGACCCTTGAGAAACGAAAGGATTTCTGCGATGAATAAAGTAAATGCCGTCATGGTTGGCGGCCTGTTTGACGAAAGCGGCATTTCTGCCTTTGCGCGTCCGGTGCTGTTCGGCACTGCGGGCGATGCAATGCGGGATGCGCTGCCTGATGCGGTGGAGGCGTGCTTCTTTGCGCACGACGACAGGGAGCCTGCCGTTGCCGGCGCACAGGATATCGCGCTTGATGCCGCAAATCGTTTTGCCTCGCTGGCTGCGCTGCCGGAGAGCGAGCACGTTCTGGTGTTGGCGGCTCCGTTTGCACTGGCAGAGGAGGATGCGCTGTTCCATCTGGCCGAGACGCACCTGAACACCGGTTACGGCGTCAGCGTACTGTCTGCCGAGCAGCAGGGCTTTGACGCGGAAGGTCAGCCGCTGCCGAGAGACAGCCGCTGCTATGCCGCCATGTTCACCTGGGATATGCTGAAAAAGGCACTCGCGAGCGGCGCTGATACGCTCGACGGCCTGGTTGCGGCGGCTGTTGCAGCCGGTGCGCAGAAGGGCATTGCCATCACCAACAAGATTTACGTCATCTGCGACGGCACTGCCGCCTTTATGGCGCAGGTCGAGATGATGCAGCGTGTCAACTTCGGCCTCATCAAGAAGGGCGTGCAGATCTTCGATCTGACCAGCACCTACATTGCGCCGGACGCTGATATTGCTCCGGGCGCGACCATTCTGCCCGGCTGTCACATCCGTCCCGGCTGCAAGGTCGGCGCGGGCGCGGTCATCGGCCCGAACACCATCCTCGAAAAAGCCGAGATCGGCGCAGGCACCACGGTAAACAATTCGCAGGTTTATGAATCCACCGTCGGCAGCAATACCACGGTCGGTCCGTTTGCCTATATCCGCCCGCAGAGCGTGGTCGGTGACGGCTGCCGCATCGGCGACTTTGTAGAGCTGAAGAAGTCCACCATCGGCAACGGAACCAAGGTTTCGCACCTGACCTATATCGGCGACGCGACCGTTGGTGAGCGCGTCAACTTCGGCTGCGGCACGGTCGTTGTCAACTACGACGGCTATCACAAGTACCGCACGGAGATCGGTGACGACTGCTTCATCGGCTGCAACACCAACCTCGTTTCGCCCGTCAAGCTGGGCGACCGCGCCTTTACGGCTGCCGGTACGACCGTCACCAAGGACGTTCCTGCCGGTGCGCTGAGCGTTGCGCGCGCCCGCCAGACCAATCTTGAGGGCTGGAACGACCGCCGCCGCGCCGCACACGAGAAGGACGAAAAGTAAATCCATAAAACGTATATAAATCCACACGGAACAAAAAATATATTTATATGACGGAGGCAAACAATGATTTCTCACGGAAAAAATATCAAAATTTTCTCCGGCAACTCCCATCCCGCACTGGCGATGCAGATCGCTTCTGCGCTCGGACTGCCGATCGGCAAGGCTGCCATCTCTACCTTCGCTGACGGCGAAATCTCGGTTTCCATGTCGGAATCCGTTCGCGGCTCGGACGTGTTCCTCGTACAGTCCACCTGCGGTCCGGTAAACAACAACCTGATGGAGCTGCTCATCATGATCGACTCCTGCAAGCGTGCATCGGCAGGCCGTATCACGGCTGTAATCCCGTATTTCGGCTACGCTCGTCAGGACCGCAAGAGCAAGGCACGTGACCCGATCTCCGCAAAGCTGGTCGCAAACCTCATTACTGCTGCAGGCGCTGACCGCGTGCTGACCATGGACCTGCACGCTGCACAGATCCAGGGCTTCTTTGACATTCCGGTGGATAACATGCTCGGTTCTTCCGTTCTGATCCCGTACATTGCGGGCAAGTTCGGCGTCGGCACCGATGATACCGTTATCGTTTCTCCCGATCTGGGCTCGGTTACCCGTGCCCGCAAGTTCACCCAGAAGCTGGATATGCCGCTTGCCATCATTGACAAGCGCCGTCCGAAGGCCAACGTATCCGAGGTTATGAACATCATCGGCAACGTAGAGGGCAAGAAGTGCATTCTGGTTGACGACCTGATCGACACCGCAGGCACGCTCGTACACGCAGCGGACGCTCTGGTAGAGCGCGGCGGCGCAACCGAGGTTTACGCCTGTGCAAGCCACGGCGTACTGTCCGGTCCGGCGATCGAGCGCATCCAGAACAGCCCGATCAAGGAGCTGACCATCCTCGATACCATCCCGCTGACCAACGACAAGAAGCTGGATAAGATCAACGTCCTGCCGGTTGCACCGGTGTTCACCGAGGCGATCGCGCGTATCTACGAGGAGACGTCCGTATCTACTCTGTTCGATTAAGTTTTTGCATGGAAAAGAGCTGCTGCATGGGTGCAGCGGCTCTTTTTTGTATATATTTTCTGCACCGGCTGAGCGGGGGACACGAACGGCGTCAGCGGGTTCGCCCTTTCCGGGCGGCAGCCTTTTTTCAGCACCGGCTGAGCGGGGGACACGAACTGCCGTAGGCGTGTTCGCCCCTGACGGGCGGAGAGTTTTTCGCTGAGGTTCAGCGGGGGAGTTGCGCTCTGCGGAGCGCGGGAGACTGCCGCGCCCGCGGCTGGGGCAAAAAGGAAGGACAACCTGCGGTTTTCCTTCCTCTTTGAACTCCTACCTTTCCCTTCTTTGTTAGCTCGGCGAAAATCGGAGAGCGGCGACCGCTTCGAAAAGGGGAACGACAGAGGATTTTTCCTCTGCTACGGACGGACTACCTTCGGAGTCCGTCCTCTTGAGCAGCCTATTCGCAGTGTCCGAGACCGTACTGCTACACATACGGTTTACTCTACGCAGGCGCGACATACCCGTGTCGCGCAACTCGTTAGTCTGGAGATTACGGAAGGCACCTACGATTTAGGTATTTGGTACAGTTTATCTTCGTAGGCCCTGTCTATTATAACGTGCGAACAAGTTGCGCAACACTGTTATGTTGCGCCTGCGGAGACCCTCCGACCTGTGTAGCAGTACGCTATCTGTGAACTGCGAATATTTCACGAAAGACACGCGACGGTAACCCGACTGTCGTTCCCCCCTGTTTCGCAGCGGTCACATGTCGGTAATCTGCGCCAGACTCGGAAACAAAGGGAAACGGGAGTTAAGAGGGTAGAAACCGTAGGTGTCTACCCTCTTGCCCCTCGCCGTGGGTACGGCGCCCTCGCCGCGGGGCGCGGCATGCTCCCGCCACAGCGGCGGCGCACTCCTCGCTGAATCCAGTGGAACCAATCAACGGCTTGCAGCAATGATAGAAAGAGGTAATCCATGAAACTATTAGTCATCGGCGATGTGGTCGGTGAGGCGGGTATCGACGCGCTTCACGGCCTGCTCCGCCGCATCAAGCGCGACACCGGCGCAGATTTCGTCATCGTAAACGGCGAAAATGCAGCCGGAAACGGCGTTCTCCCGCGTCAGGCAGATGACATTTTTGCCGCCGGCGCGGACGTGATCACGCTCGGCAACCATGTGTTCGGCAAGCAGCAGATCGTGCCGTATCTGGACAGCCGTTCGGATGTTCTCCGTCCGGCCAATCTTGCGCCGCAAAGCCCCGGTCGGGGCTGGGGCATTTATGACGGCCCGCAGGGCATGCGCCTGCTCGTCATGAACCTGATCGGCCGCTGCGACATGAAATTCGGCCCGGATAATCCGTTCCTGTGTGCAGACCGCATCCTCAAGGAAAACGAGGGCATGTACGACGTGGCGCTTGCCGAAATCCACGCGAACGCCACGAGCGAAAAGCTGGCCATGGGCTATTACCTCGATGGCCGCGCGGCGGCTGTCTGGGGTACGCACACGCATGTGCAGACCGCGGATGAGCGCGTCAATCCCAAGGGCACCGGCTATATCACGGATATCGGCATGACCGGCCCGATCGTGTCCGTGCTCGGCGTACGCGTGGAGCAGTCCATCGCCATGTTTCGCGGTGACCTGACCGAGTATTTCAAGACGGCCGAGGGCGACTGTGCAGTAGCCGGTGCGCTGTTCGATATTACGAGAAACGGAAAATGCAATTCCGTCACCCGCGTGTGGGAGCGCTGGAATGTGAGATAAAGTGTACGCAGATGCACAGTATCGCACTTTTGATACACGATTGCGCATTGTGAAACGGATTTTGCCATGCGGAAACGTTTCCGTAAAAAAGTCCTATCGGCGGACAAGTGACCGTGTCGGGAAAACAGTGAGAAATCCCTCAGGTTTTGTACATTTTGCAAGAACTTGTAATTCAACTTGCAAAAAAAGCAAAATCACAGTTGACGAGAGGGTGGGTTTTGCGGTATGCTATAATCGAAAGACAATGGGGCAAAGGTTAAGAAATTTAACCGGCCCGGTTAGCATGCCGTGGCGAGGGACTCCGCGGTGCTTAAGGAGGAAATGATACAGATGAACTCATTGCTCACCAAATTCACCTTTACCGATGAATTGACCGATGTCATCGAGAACTGCAAGGGCGTAGTTGTTCCCACCAGCAAGGCGGAACTGTACGACATGGTATTCGGTCCGGAACATGCCGACGTGTACGACGTTGTATTCGATGTACCGGGCAAGGGTCAGATCAAGGAAGCTGACGTTGTACGCTGCAAGAACGGCGCATCCGTCAACTTTGCAGAGGATTACATGCGCCGCCGCGAGCCGGACTGCATGCGTATCGCAGACGACAAGCCGACCGACAAGAAGCGCTTTGCGGATGTGTACGGCTACAAGTTCGACAAGCTGCGCCGCGAGACCATGGACTGGTTCAAGACGCAGGAGCTGATCCTCATGCCGTTTAATTCCGGCGGCAACCAGTACGGCTACGGCTCCATGCTCGTATGCCCGAAGCAGTGCGCGTTCTTCGCATTCGCGCTGGCACATCTGCAGGGCTTTGTAAGCGCAGAGGAGACCGAGGGCTACAAGCCGCGTGCGATCATCTACGTTGCACCTCCGTTCCGTCACACCCACTTTGAGGGCAAGCAGGTTGTTGTTCACAACCGTCTGGATGACTGCCACGAGGTATTCTCCTACAACCTGTATCCGGGCCCGTCTGCCAAGAAGGGTGTTTACTCCGTACTGCTCGACATTGGCGAGCAGGAGGGCTGGACCACCTGCCATACTTCTGCAGGCCGTCTGATCACCCCGTACGAGAACGAGCTTGTCATCATGCACGAGGGCGCTTCCGGCGGCGGCAAGAGCGAGATGCTGCAGGACATCGCCCGCGAGCCGGACGGCGAGGTGCTGCTCTCTACCAACACGGTAACGGGCGAAAAGACCTACCTGCATATCAGCTCCACCTGCAAGATTGAGCCGGTGTGCGACGATATGGCTACCTGCTATCCGGGCGTGCAGAACAACTCCGGCAAGCTGGTACTCGTTGACGGTGAGGACGGCTGGTTCCTCCGCATGGACGGCGTAACCCACTACGGCTGCGATCCGGTTTACGAGCGCATCTGCACCGAGCCGAAGGAGCCGCTGTGCTTCTTCAACATGGAAGGCCATCCGGGTGCAACCCTGCTGATCTGGGAGCACACCCTGGATTCCAACGGCAAGCCGTGCTCCAACCCGCGTGCCATCGTGCCGCGCTGGGATGTTCCGAACATCGTCAAGGAGCCGGTAGAAGTAGACGTACGCTCTTTCGGCGTTCGTATGCCCCCCTCCACCCGCGATAACCCGAACTACGGCATCATGGGTATGCTGCATATCATTCCGCCGGCACTGGCTTGGCTGTGGCGTCTGATCGCACCGCGCGGCTTCAATAACCCGTCTATCGTAACCGGCAACGAGCTGAAGAGCGAGGGCGTTGGTTCCTACTGGCCGTTTGCAACCGGCAAGCGCGTAAAGCAGGCCAACCTGCTGCTGCACCAGATCGTGGACAGCCCGAACACCCGCTACGTCCTGATCCCGAACCAGCACATCGGCGTTTACAAGGTCGGCTTTGCGGCTGAGTGGATCTCCCGTGAGTATCTGGCACGCCACGGCGGCGCAAAGATCCGCCGCGAGCACCTCGAACCGGCACGCTGCCCGCTGCTCGGCTACGCGATGAAGGATCTGACCATCGACGGCCAGAAGATCCGCTCTAAGTTCCTGCGCGTTGATACGCAGGACCGCGTAGGCACCGACGGCTACGATGCAGGTGCAAAGATCCTGACCGACTTCTTCCGCAAGGAACTGGCGAAGTTCGATACGCCGGAGCTTGAGCCGCTCGGCAAGCAGATCATCGACTGCTTCATGAACGGCGGCACGCTGGAGGACTTCGAGAAGATCACTCCGACCGGCCTCTAATAGAACGTAAAAGAAAATCACCGAAACAAATCGTTTCGGTGATTTTTTCGTTTTCGGCACGGAATAGACGGGGAACATGAACCGCCTGCGCAGTTTGTGCGCCCCCGTGTAAAATTTACCGCAGAATAGTTAGCGGCTCTCGATTTGCAGAACGGTCAGCAAGTCACCTTCCACGGTGAATCTTACCTCAAATCCCGCAAACGGGAACCCGTACACGCGGCCCGGCTCATGCTGATACCCCGGCCTCGGGTCCTGCGCGAGCACGTTCAGCAGGGTTTGACGGCGCTCCTCGGGCAGCTTGTCGAGCAGCTGCGCCGGACACTCAACCCGCACAGCATCGGTCGTGAGCGCAAAGCCGCCGAGCGCCTCCGGATGCGAGTCCGTGTACGCGAGATACGGCTTGATGTCGAAAATCGGCGTGCCGTCCATCAGATCCGCGCCCGAAATGTGCAGCACCGGACCGTCCGGCGTGTTGGGCTCCACGCGGTCAAGGCGCACCGAGGATAGTCCGATCTCGTTCGGCCGGAACGGCGAGCGCGTCGCAAACACGCCGATGCGCTTGTTGCCGCCTAGCTTGGGCGGGCGCACGGTCGGTGACCAGCCGTCACGCACGGCTGCCGAAAACTGCCAGATGAGCCACAGGTGAGAGAAACCCTCGATGCCGCGCAGCGCATCTGCGTTGCGGTATTCCGGCTCGAATACAATGCGCGCCGGTACGTCTGCCAGTCCGCTCTGCCGCGGAATGCCGAATTTGGTGGGAAAATCGCTGTGTATCCGCGCAATAATATGCATTTCTACCGTCTGTGACATAAGAATTCTCCTTTGGGGTGATATATTCAGTATAGCACAGGAACTGTCAGGTGCAAAGCGGTGTTTTACAAAATGTTAATGCATTCCACCTCAAAACGCGCTATAATAGAATCAGATTAAACTGGGAAAGCAGGGGAGAACTATGCCCAAGAAGATATTGATCGTAGAGGACGAGGCCAACATCCGTGAGCTGCTGCGCCTGTATCTGGAGCGCGAAGGCTACACGGTGCTTGAAGCGGAAAACGGCGTGGAGGGCATCAAAAAGTGGAAGTCCGACAAGCCGGACATGCTGCTGCTCGACGTGATGATGCCGGTGATGGACGGCTGGGCGGTCTGCAGGGAGATCCGCGCGGAGAGCGATGTGCCGATCATCATGCTGACGGCCAAAGGCGAAACCGCAGACCGCGTTTCCGGTCTGGAGATGGGCGCGGACGACTACATCGTCAAGCCGCTCGAAATGCCGGAGGTCATTGCGCGCGTGCGTGCGGTATTTCGCCGCATGGCGCCGGATGATGCGCCCGAGAAGCTGTCGTTTGACAATTTGGTGATCGACAAGCAGGCGTACGATCTGGTCATCAAGGGCAAGCGCGTGGACGCACCGCCGAAGGAGATCGAGCTGCTGTACTTCCTCGCCTCCAGCCCGAACCGCGTGTTCACCCGCGCACAGCTGCTCGACGATGTCTGGGGCTTTGACTATTTCGGTGACACGAGAACGGTTGACGTACACGTCAAGCGTCTGCGCGAAAAGCTGGAGGGCGTTTCGGACAAGTGGGAGCTGAAAACCGTATGGGGTGTCGGCTACAAGTTTGAGACCAAGGAGTAAGCCATGGGCAGACGCAGTTTTTTCTTCAAGGACTATGTGGCCCACCTGATTTTGATCGTGTGCGCGTTTGCACTGGCCGGCGTGGTGTTCTGCTACCAGATGAGCAGCTACGCGCTACACGCCAAGCAGACCGAGCTGCGCACGACCGTGCAGAGCCTTGCCGAGCAGAGCAAGCTGCTCGAGGGTACGGACTCTGACGTGATCCGTCAGATTTACGTGCTGTCTATCGCGCGCGTGGCGAAGGAGGATGAGCTGACCGTGCTCATCACGGACGCGGACGGCAACATTGAAATGGGCGCCAAGCCGGACGGCACGACCTACACGCTGCCCGGCTATCATATCTCAAACGAAGTGGTCGCGGAGATGCACAAAAACGGCAGTTATGCGTCTGTCGGGTCACTCGGCGTGCTGAGTGAGTCCTCGTTTTACACGGTGGGCACCTGTGTCAAGGATGATAACGGCGATGCGGATTTGATGATCTTCGTCTCCACGCAGGACCCGAATTCGGCAGGCGTGGTGCGTCACTCGACGCAGACGCTCGTGCTCATCCTGCTGGTGACACTGGCGGTCATGCTGGTGATTTCGTTCATGATCTCTCAGCACGTCACGCGTCCGCTCAAGACGATTGCCGCCGCCGCTAAGGAATTCGCGGGCGGCAACTTCGATGTGCGCGTGCCCGAGGACAACCGCTGCTACGAGATTGACGAGCTGGCGGTCTCGTTCAACAACATGGCGCGCGACCTTGACCAGCTCGAGGAGCTGACCCGCGGCTTTATTTCCAACGTCAGCCACGAGTTCAAGACCCCGATGACGACCATCGGCGGCTTTGTGGACGGCATGATCGACGGCACGATTCCGCTCGACCAGCGCGACAAGTACCTGAAGATCATCGCGGAGGAGACCAAACGCCTGTCCCGCATGGTAAACCGCATGCTGGATGCCGCAAAAATTCAGTCCGGCGAGCTGATCCTCAGTCCGGCGCCGTTCGACTTTACCGAAATGACAGCGCAGATCCTGCTCTCGTTCGAGCAGAAGATTGAGAAAAAGAAGCTGGATGTGCAGTGCGATCTCGAGGAACGGCTGACCGTCATGGGTGACCGCGACCACCTGTACCGCGTGGTGTACAACCTGACTGATAACGCGGTAAAGTTCATCGAGGACGGCGGTACGCTGAGGCTGAAGGTCCATCAGGAGGGACAGCTGTGCGTGTTCGCCATCAGCAACACCGGTATCGGCATTTCGGCGGAGGATCTGCCGCATGTGTTCGACCGCTTCTACAAGACCGATCGTTCGCGCTCGATGGATAAGACCGGCGCAGGTCTCGGCCTGTATATTGTGAAGAACATCATCAACCTGCACGGCGGCGAGATCTCCGTCCGCTCGGGCGGCGGCGAAACCGAGTTTGAGTTCACCCTGCCGCTCGCACCGGAGCAGAATAAACCGAATAACGCCTAAATAACGACCTCCGTGTGCAGCAATGCACAGGGAGGTCGTTCTCTGTACGGACACAGATTCTTGATTGAGTGTTCAAAATTTATTCATATTGTTTTCAACAAACTACCACAAAGCAATTTTACAATAAAGGTACAAAAACGATAGGAGGTCAGTATCATGGACGACTTCAACATGAACAACAAAACACCGCTGAACAGCAGCGATCAGAATAACGAACAGCCGACCGCCGAAACCCGGAACACCGCACCGCAGAGCGAGCAGCCGATGCAGCAGCCGCAGGCAGAACAGCCTGCACAGGCACCGCAGAACGACCAGCCGCAGGCAGAACAGCCTGCACAGGCACCGCAGAACGATCAGTCGCAGGCAGAGGAGCCGCGCACGCCGTTCCAGACGCCGGTGCAGCATCCGGAGTTCCATCAGGCGCAGCAGCAGACCGGCTTCGGCGAGGTTCCGCCGATGAGCCAGAAGCCGCACACCCCGAAGAATAAAAAGCACAGCAGAGGCTTAGCGCTCGGTCTGTGCGGTGTAGCAGCTGCGTGCCTGCTGTTTGCAGGCGGCGCCGTTGTCGGTAATATGGCGTTCAGCGGCAATGCAAACAGCGATTCCGGCGCTTCGGCATCGACCTCGGATTCCGCGCCGACGCTGCAGATCAACAGCAAGCCGGAGTCGGATTCGAGCAACTCCTCGGACAACTACGATACCGCGGACGGCATGGCCGGTGAGGATATCTACAAAAAGGTCAATCCGTCGGTCGTTTCGGTTATCTCCACCACCTCTGAGGGCACGGGCAGCGGCTCGGGCGTCATCATGAGCAAGGACGGCTACATCATCACCAACAACCACGTTGTGGACGGCGCGCAGTCGGTTTCCGTACAGCTGAGCGACGGCACCTCTCTTGATGCCGAGATCATCGGCACGGATGAGCAGACCGACCTTGCGGTCATCAAGGTAACGCCGACAAGCGACCTGACCGCCGCAGAGTTCGGTGACTCGGATGAGCTGGAGCCGGGCGAGTATGCCTACGCGATCGGTTCTCCCGGCGGTGTACAGTTTGCGAACACCATCACCGGCGGCCGTATTTCCGCTATCAACCGCGATCTGACCGTCAATGACCGTGTTATGACGCTGATTCAGACCGATGCTTCCATCAACAACGGCAACTCCGGCGGCGCACTCATCAACAAGTACGGTCAGGTGGTCGGTATCACATCCGCTAAGCTGTCCGGCAATGCGTTCGGCAGCGCCACCGTTGAGGGCATGGGCTTTGCCATCCCGATCAACACCGCCAAGGATATTGTTGATGAGCTGATTCAGAACGGTTACGTTTCCGGCCGTCCGTCCATCGGTATCACCGGCCAGAACGTTGAGTCCGCGGACGGCAAGGTGTCCGGCGTGCAGGTATATTCCATTGATTCCCGCGCAAAGGCTGCAAGCGAGGGTTTGCAGGTCGGTGATGTCATCACCGCGGTTGACGGTACCCCGACCCCGGACATGGATAAGGTAAACGAACTCAAGCAGGATAAGAAGGCCGGCGACAAGCTGACGCTGAGCGTATACCGCATTTCGACCGGCAAGACGCTCAATATCACCATCACGCTGACCGATTCGCACGACCTCGAGGGCGATGACCCGAATGCCCAGACTCAGCAGCGCCAGAGCAGCCAGAGCGATAATTCGCAGCAGAATGACGGCTACGGCAGCTATCGGTTCTCCAGTCCGTTTGGTTCGTTCGGCTGGTAAATAATTGAGGATTGAAAATGGAGAATGGAGAATTGATGTAACGGTCAGCCATTCTCCATTTTTTCATTTCGAGAAATATAATAGAGCGGTTTTCCGTAGGGTGCGACAAGGTGAATTGCGGCAACGCCGCAAGAGAAGGTGCCCTGGGGTACGACCTCGGCGCACCGCATCTAACGATTGGCACAATCTATCTCGTAGGGGAGCACAGTGTGCTCCTACGCAACGTAAAATCGAACGTGTTGCGGGCGCACAATGTGCGCCCCTACGGTATACCATGTGCAGATGGTTTACACGGTGCGCCGAGGTCGGCGCACCCTACGGTAGAGCGTATGCAATACCCAAAACACTTCGAAACAACGGAAATGATTCCACAATAGCAACAAAACGCAGACCTATGATTTTAAGGTCTGCGTTTTGTTTTATTTAGATGCAGAAATGAAAAATGAAATCATTCTCCATTCTCCATTTTCAATTACTTGCCATACTGCTCCGCCAGCTGCTGGCTGATGAACTGTCTTGCGGTACGCGGCGAGCGACCATTGCGGCGCAGCGCGAAGCGCTCTGCAAGCAGGTGCAGCTCGTCGATATCAAGGTTCAGGTCGTTCTCCTTGGCCAGCTGCTCGACGATGTACAGATACTCGTCCTTATCCGGCACGGAGAAGGTGATCTCCAGACCGAAACGGTCGGACAGCGAGGTGACGGTCTCGAGGGTATCACGCACGCGCACCTCATCGCCCTGACGGTCAGCCATGCTCTCACGGATGAGATGACGGCGGTTGGAGGTTGCGTAAATGACCAGATTGGACGGCTTTCCGGCCAGACCGCCCTCGATAAATGCCTTGAGTGCGGCAAAGTTGTCGTCCTCGCTGCTGAAGGTCAGGTCGTCGAGGAACACGATGAAACGGAACGGCGAACGCAGGGTCTGCTCGAACAGCTTGGGGAAGTTGGTGATATGCCGCGGAGACATCTCGATGATCTTCAGGCCGCGGTCGGCGTACTCATTGGCAACCGCCTTGACGGTCGAGGACTTGCCGGTGCCCTTGTCGCCGTAGAGCAGGATGTTGTTGGCGTCGCGTCCGTCGAGGAAGGCAAGCGTGTTTTTAAGGATTTTCTGCTTCTGCATCTCGTAGCCGGGCAGGTCGTGCAGACGGATGGCATCGGGATGCACGATCGGGGTCGCCGAGCCGTCGTCCTGCATGGCAAACGCCGAGGACTGTGCGAAGAAGCCGTAGCCCTCCTCGCGGTAGTAATCGGCAAGTGCAGCACCGGTGGAGAACGGAAGCGAGTCCGCGGCCTCGAAGTCCGGCAGATCCTCGAGGGCAGGCTCGTAGAACTTGTCCGCTGCGGCGGACTTGAAGGCTTCGCCGTCGAGCGCGAGCAGAGCGTTCAGCACGTCCAGATCGTGGGTTGCGGCGTTGAGCACAGCCGCTTTCGGTGCGTTGATGGTATCGGTCAGGGTGTTGGTGTCAAAGTGCACGGCGTCGAGCACTGCCTGCGCGATATCGCCGCAGGAGAAGCGGGTCGCGCACAATGCGCCGTAGCGGTCGGCAAAGTCGGCGGCGGTGCTGTCGAGCGCGGTCAGCGTGTCGCCGTAGGCGCGCACCAGCGGATGGGAAAGCAGTCCGCGCAGCACGGAAAGCGCGCGCAGACGCAGGGAAAGGGCGGAAAGCTCCATTGTTTTCAACTCCAGTCAGGATTGTAGTTTATAACCTAATCAGCATAGCACACTTTTTCGCTCATTTCAACATAGTATGAGGGGAGAAACCTTAGGGCAACACCGCACAATTAAAGCTGCGGCTCCTTGCGCAGGCTCCGGTCGCACTGCCGCGGCGCTTTGCGGAAATTTTGTGCCCTGACTTTGGCTTCGGTTCCTTGCGCGAGTTCCGTCCGCGCTGCCGAGATTTCACGGTAATACATCAAGTATTACCGCAAAACTGCGCCTCGTCAGTCCGCAAAATTTACTCACAAATCGCTTTTGTTCAATTATGCGGTATTGCCTTAGTTTCTCAGAATTGGGAGGGAGGAGTGCCCTTATGGGCGGTTATGCGCTGTTGATCTGCCGCAGTCAGACCGAGGCTATCGGCCTGCGGCGGCATTTGGCGCGGTTGGGTGTACCGGGAGAGGTCGCGCGTCCGCCGCGTCACGAACGAACCGAATCCTGCGGATGGGCGGTGCGCGTGAGCGCGCAGCAGGCGGACTGGGCTGTGCATCGGCTGCGGCAGCTTGGTGCGCCGCCGTGCCGTGTGCTGCGGGAGGACTGACATGATCTATCTGGATAATGCTGCCACCACCTTGTATAAGCCGCGGGCGGTCGAGCAGGCGGTTCGCCGTGCGATGTACGGCGCGGCAGGCTACGCACGAGGCAGCTACGCGGCAGCCGGTCGAGCGGGAGAGCTGGTGTACGCCTGCCGGGAGCAGGCAGCGGCGCTGTTCGGCGTGGGCGAGCCGGAGCGTGTCATTTTCACGCTGAACGCCACACATGCGCTGAATATTGCGGTAAATGCGCTCGTAAAACCGGATTCCCGCGTCATTGTGAGCGGTTACGAGCACAATGCGGTCATGCGGCCGCTGACGGCTCGAAATATCGAGCCGACCGTGCTGGATACGCCGCTGTGGGACGGCGCGGCTATGGTTTCCGCGCTGAAACAGGCGCTTGTGCAGGGCGCCGACTTGATGATACTGAGCCACGTTTCCAACGTATTCGGCAGCATTGCGCCGCTGGACGAAATCGCGGAATTGCTGACGGCGGCAGGCGTGCCGCTCATCCTGGATGCGTCGCAGTCGGCGGGCGTGGCGGAGATTGACGTAAAGCGCTATCCGTGCCTTGCGGCGGTGTGCATGCCCGGACACAAGGCGCTGTACGGACCGATGGGCACGGGCATTCTGCTGGCGCTCGACGACCGGATTGCTGCGAAGCCGCTGCTGACCGGAGGAACGGGCAGTCTGTCCGAGGAGCTGCGTCAGCCGGATTTTCTGCCGGATGCGCTCGAGAGCGGCACGCCGAATGTGCCCGGCATCGCGGGTCTCGCGGCGGGCATCGCCTTTGTCCGGGCGGTTACGCCGGCACACATTGCCGGGCAGGAGAGACGGCTGGTGCATGAGCTGGCCCGTGCGCTCTCCCGCGAAAGCAAAATCGAGTGCTTTGCCGGAAAGGAGCAGACCGGCGTGCTGTCCTTCCGTGTTCCCGGCACGCCGAGTGAGGTGCTCGCGGATATGCTCTCGGACGAGGGGGTGTGCACCCGGGCGGGGCTGCACTGTGCGCCGCTCGCGCACCGGACGGCGGGCACGGAGGACACCGGAACCGTGCGGCTGTCCCTGTCGTTCTATTCGACGGCACGGCAGCTGGAGCAGGCCGCAGACAAAGTTTGCAGATTGGTAAAAAAACTGTGAACACGCTATACAGAAAGCCGGATTTGTGGTAGTATAAGTAAGGTAAAACATGGCTTTCTGTAAAGGTAACAGACTGCGGCTTGTCGAAAAGAAGTCTGTGCTTTACCGATTTGTTTTTTCTTCGCGCGTCAGCGCGCATAAAATAGAATTTGCTCAGCAAATTCATAAAAAACGGGAGCATGTATCGGCGCAGCGCGGCCAAGAAGCCGCGCAAGGATAGCGCTGGTTTTTATGCCCTGAGAGGGAGAAAGTTTCCGAATGGGAACTTTCGGACGACTTTGGAACGGCCCACGGTCCGTTCCTGTTGTCGGCCAAACCGTGGTTTGGCGACAGCCAAAAAATGAGGAGCAAGTTAGGATAGGTGACAAAATGGGAGCGCTGCAAAATGTATTCTCACCGAATTTATCATGGCGGACCATGATAAGTTCTTTTTTCAGTGCGTTTGATCAATTCCGCACAATGACGCCGATCGACGTGGTGGATATCCTCGTCGTGGCGTATATCATTTACCGTGTTATGAAGCTGCTGAAGGATACCAGCGCCGCACGACTGGCCAAGGGTATTCTTGTTCTGGTGCTTATCATGCTGTTCGCCAGCTTCCTGCATCTGACCATGATCTCGTGGCTGCTGCGCAACGCGCTCAGCGTCGGCGTATTCGCCGTTGTGGTCATTTTTCAGCCGGAGCTGCGCCGCCTGCTCGAGCAGCTCGGCAAGGGAAACCTCAGCCGCATGCTGATTCCGGATACCGACCCGAATGTGGTGGAGAGCATGATCGTTGCAACCGTTTCCGCGTGCGCGGATATGTCCAGGACCAAGACCGGCGCGCTCATCGTGTTCGAGCGCAAGGAGCGTCTCGGCGAGATCATCGCCACCGGCACGAGAGTGGACGCAGCACCGTCTGCCGAGCTGATCAAGAACATTTTCTTCAAGAACAGCCCGCTGCATGACGGCGCCATGATCGTCCGTGCCGGACGGGTGTGCGCTGCAGGCTGCGTGCTGCCGCTTTCCGGCAATCAGGGTCTGTCGCGCGACCTCGGCACGCGCCACCGCGCGGCTGTCGGCATGAGCGAGACCGCGGACAGCGTGCTCGTCGTCGTCTCCGAGGAGACCGGCGCGATCTCTGTCGCCATCGGCGGCATGCTCAAGCGCCATCTGTCGCCCGAAATTCTGCAGAAAATGCTCGAGAGCGAGCTGCTCGGCGATGAACTCAGGAACAGGAACGAAAAAAGCCGTATTGCCGCCATCCGCGACAAGTGGAAGGGAGGTGCCGGCAAGTGAAGAAGAATTTTATCAAAAAGCAGGATTTTCTGCTGAAGCTCCTGTCGCTGGCGCTGTCTATCGTTCTGTGGGCAGTTGTTATGGATATTGACAATCCTGAGCGCAACATGCGCTTTGACGATGTGCCGGTGCGCGTCATCGGTGCGTCGCAGCTGAAAGCATCGACCGGTCTGGAACTCATCGAGGGCGAGAACACAACGGTCACTGTCAGCCTGCGCGGTCAGAGCAAGAGCGTCGGCGAGGTCCGCGCCAGCCAGATCACCGCAACGGTGGATATCTCGGGTCTGACCGAGGCGAATGAATACGATCTTCCGGTCACCGTGTCGGTCAGCAAGTCCGGCGTGGAGACTAACTATGTCAATCCCGGCAAGGTGCACGTCCGCGTGGACCGCGTGGAGAGCAAGGATGTTCCGATCGAGGTCAATGTGACCGGCACACCGAGCGACGGCTACCGCGCAGGCAAGCCGACCGCGGCCACCAAAAAGGTCACCGTTTTCGGTCCGGCAACCGATCTGGCGCAGGTGGCCAAGGCGGTTGCAGCCGTGGATGTTACCGGCCGCAATTCCTCGCTGACCAACTACGAATGCAGGATAACCCTGTATGATCAGGACGGTGCGGCGTTCACCTCGAACTATATCACCAGCCAGACCGAAAAGATCAAGGTTTCGGTTCCGATCTACCGCGTCAACAAAATTCCGCTGACCGTTATCCTCAAGGACGGCGGCAGCCTGACGCAGAATCAGGTGCAGTGCGTCATCGACCCGGAGAACGTAGAGGTTATCGCAAGCGATCAGGCGGTGCTGAGCGACATCAAGGAGATCAACCTCGGTGAGATCGACCTCGGCAGCGTCCACACGGGCACGCCGATCTCCATGTCCATCAAGGATAAGCTGCCGAGCGGCGTTTCGCTTGTCAGTGGCCAGCCGGAAACGGCAAACGTCACCATCTCGGTGGACGGTGTTGCAACCCGCAAGGTGCAGGTCTCCAAGTTCGCGTGGAACGACACCGCGCAGGAGAATACGCCGTACACGGTCAACATCCTCACCAAGTCGGTCGAGATGGAGCTGCGCGGCAGTGAAAGCCAGCTGAAGAAGGTCGATGTGAATAACCTGTCCATCGGTCTGACCTACGATTCGGTATCGCTCGGCGTCGGCAGGCACACGGTCAAGGGCGTGGCTACGACCGTCGGTCTGCCGAGCGGCGTAACGCTCGTCGAGGAGGATATCGAGGTCGAGATTGAGATCACCGACCCGCATGCGTCGGATGAGACGATCACCTCGGATAAGACAGACAGCACAGACGATACGGACAGCACGGTCGCAGAGCCGACCGCGCACCGTACAAGAAAGGGCGGTGGCAGCCAGTGAGCCTGATGGTAACCGGCATCCGTCTGCCGTTTGATCTGCCGGAGCAGGCCGCCATTGCGGAGGCACGCCGGCTGACCGGTCTGACGGCAAACGACATACAAGCGGCGGTCTGCCGCGTCAGCATTGACGCGCGGCGCGGACAGATCAGCCGGGTATATTCGGTGCGTCTGGACGCGCCGTTCGACGAAAAGGCATTTGCGGAAAAACTGCAAATGCCCTTCGTGCGTTATAAACCCAATACGAAAATCGTCATTCCGCACGGCGAAAAGCGGCTCGAGCACCGTCCGGTGGTAGTCGGTCTCGGCCCTGCGGGACTGTTCGCCGCCTATGTGCTGGCAAAGCACGGCTACCGTCCGCTCGTGCTCGAGCGCGGCGGAGATCTGGACGAGCGCGACAAGGTTGTGGATGCGTTCTGGAAGGGCGGTGCGCTCGATACCGACTGCAATATCCAGTTCGGTGAGGGCGGCGCCGGCGCTTACTCGGACGGCAAGCTGACCACGCGCATCGGTGATCCGCTGTGCGACAACGTGCTGGAAATCCTTGCTGCGCACGGTGCTCCGGCGGATATCGTCAAAAAGGCGAAGCCGCACGTCGGCACGGATATCCTCAAGAATGTTGTGCGCGAAATGCGCCGCGAGATCATCAAAAACGGCGGTGAAGTGCGCTTCCGCACGCCGCTGACCGGCGTTTCGGTCAAAAACGGTGCGCTCTGCGCCGTCGAGGCGGACGGGCAGGACATCGCCTGCGAGCGGGCGGTGCTGGCCATCGGTCACTCGGCGCGCGACACCTTTGCCGCGCTGCACGGAAACGGCGTGTACTTTGAGCCGAAGGCGTTCTCGGTGGGCGTGCGCATCGAGCACCTGCAGACCGAGATCGACCGTGCTCTGTACGGAAAGGCGGCGGGACATCCCATGCTGCCGCCTGCGGAGTACAATCTCTCGCGCAGAGCCGACGGACGCGCGTGCTATTCCTTCTGCATGTGCCCGGGCGGCGTGGTCGTTGCGGCACAGAGCGAGGAGAACACGGTCGTCACCAACGGCATGAGCTATCATGCGCGCGACGGCAAAAACGCCAACGCGGCGCTTGCCGTGTCGGTTGACCCGAAGGACTACGACGACGGAACACCGTTCGGCGGCGTGGCGCTGCAGCGCCGGATCGAGCACGCGGCGTACACGCAGACCGGCTCGTACCGCGCGCCGTGCCAGAAGGTCGGGGATTTTCTGAACGGCAAGCCGACCCGAAAACTCGGTGCGGTCAAGCCCAGCTATCCCATCGGCGTGGAGCTTGGAGAGGCGGCAGCCTGCCTGCCGGACTTCGCGCAGACCATGCTGCGGGACAGCCTGCCGTATTTCGGCCGTAAAATTCGCGGCTATGACACGGCGGACGCGCTGCTGACCGGTCCGGAAACGCGGACCTCGTCTCCGGTGCGCATGACGCGCGGCGAGGACCTGTTCGGACTCGGCTGCAGCGGCATCATTCCGTGCGGCGAAGGCGCCGGATACGCGGGCGGCATTATGTCCGCCGCCGTGGACGGAATCAGAGCGGCATTTCGGATTATGGAAGAGTTTGCAGATTGAAAATGGAAAATGGAGAATGAATGTGCTTTGTGCATGACCATAATTTTCAATTCTCCATTCTCAATTTCCCATTACTGCAACTGGTTTTGAATAATAGAGAGGAAGATTTCAACGTGACCCAACAGGGAACCATCAAAAAGCTGCTGCCGAACGGCCTGGCAGAGGTCGAGGTAACGCGCCGCTCGGCGTGCGGCCACGACTGTGCCAAGTGCGGCGGCTGCGGCGGTCTGGAAACCCAGACGCTTTACGTTACCGCGCGCAATCACGCGCATGCGTCCGTCGGCGACCGCGTGCTGCTCGAGGGCGAGACCAAGCAGGTGCTCGGCTTTGCCGTGCTCGTGTATCTGCTGCCGCTCGTGCTGTTTTTTGTCGGCTACGGCGTCGGCGCAGGAATGAAACTTGGCGGCGGACTGTCCGCGCTCATCGGCGGCGTGCTGTTCGTCGGCGGCATTCTGGCGGCGATGTGGTACAGCCATAAGCTGAAGCTCAGAAATGAAGCGCCGTTTGCCATCACCGAGCGGCTTTGATGTGGAATAGAGTCGGTGAAACCGTGGTTTCACGACAGGCAGTTTTAATTTTTTATGAATTTTCGCCAATTTTCTGTGTTCGCCCTTGTCAGATACGCAAAAGTTCGGTAAAATAGATTGAATACGAAAGTCCGTGCACACCGCACGGCGGGAAAGGGCTATGCGATGTTTGGCTTTATCCGTCCGGTGAAGGCCGAGCTGCGGGTGAAGGAGGCTGACCGTTTTCAGCAGGTTTACTGCGGCTTATGCCACACGATCCGCGCAGAATACGGCAGATTTTACACCTTGTTTTTAAGCTACGATATGACGTTTTTTGCACTTGTTGCAGGAAGTGAGGAGGCGGAGACTGCTCCGCCGTGCAGAAAACGATGCGACGCTTCTCCGTTTCGGCGGAAAAGCTGTGCCGAGACAGACGATGCACTTCGTCTGGCGGCGGACGCGAGCATCCTGCTGACCTATCACAAGTTTCAGGATGATCTGGCGGACGAAAAGGGCGCGAAACGCGCGCTTGCGGCGCTGCTGTGCCGCCTTGGCCGCCGCGGCTACGAGAAGGCGCGCGCACGCATGCCCGAAGCGGACGAGGAGATCCGGCAGGCACTCGAGGATCTGCGCTGTCTGGAGGCGGAACGCTGCCCGTCCATGGACCGTGCGGCGGATACGTCCTCGCGCATGACGGCTGCCGTTGTGCCGCGCACCGGAGACACCCGCGAGCGTATTCTGCACCAGATGTTCTATCAGATCGGCAGGTGGATCTACCTTGTCGATGCGGTGCAGGACATCCAAAAGGATATGGAAGAGAACAGCTACAATCCGGTCGTTCTGCGGTACGAGCTGCAAACGCCGGACATCTCTGCGGTAAGGGAACCGCTCGAGCGCACGCTCGAACGCTCACTGGCGGATATCTGCATGGCGTTTGACCTGCTGAGTCCCCGGAGAGATGCGGACCTGATCCGCAATATCATTTTTCTTGGTATGCCGACCGTCACCCGACAGGTACTGAACGGCACCTACCAGACAAACGAAGGAAGGGGCAAACATGGATCCCTATAAAGTGCTCGGTGTAACACCGCAAACAAGTGATGATGACGTCAAGCGCGCGTACCGTGAGCTGGCGCGCAAGTATCATCCGGATAACTATGTAAACAATCCGCTGGCAGATTTGGCCGAAACCCGCATGAAGGAGATCAACGAAGCGTACGACATGATCATGAACGAACGCAGGAATCCGGCGGGAGGCAGCAGCGGACAGCAGCAGAGCTATGGCGGCGCATACAACGGTCAGCAGTACGGCGGCTATCAGCAGCGCACCTACACCGGTGCGAATGCCGCGCTGTACAGTCAGGTGCGGCAGGCCATCAATCAGGGCAACCTCGGCATGGCAGAGGCGCTGCTGCAGCGTGCTGCAGGACGGGATGCGGAGTGGTTCTATCTGACCGGCACGGTATACTACCGCAAGGGCTGGTACGATGAGGCCGCCCGCGCGTACACGCAGGCGTGTCAGATGGACCCGAACAACGCGGAGTATCAGCACGCGCTGCAGAACCTCCATCTGTCCGGCGGCTACGGCGGCTACCGGCCCATGCAGGAGACAAGCATGTGCGACTGCTGTGTGCAGACGCTCATCTGCAACTGCTGCCTGAACATGTGCTGCGGCGGAGGCGGCTGCTGATATGAGCACGCGCGAGATCGCCCGCGGCGGACTTCTGGCAGCGGCGGCCACGGCGTGGCTGTATTTCGGCGGTGTGATGCCGCAGATCGGACCGGCGGCCTGCCTGATAGCAGGTGCGGCCTCAGCGATACCGCTGCTGCGCCGCGCGAACGTAAAAACGGCTGTGCTGCTGTACCTCGTCACCTCGGTACTGGGACTGCTGCTGACACCGCGCAAGCTGATCGCGGCGGCCTATGTGCTGCTGTTCGGCCTGTACCCGATCGTGAAATATCTGATCGAGTGCCGTCTGCCGGTCTTCACGCAGCTGAGCGGCAAGCTGGCGTATTTTAACATTGTGCTGGTGCTCGCGGCTGTTCTGGTAAGCTGCGGTCTGTTTCCGCAGGTGCAGATGCCGGGTATTTTTCGGCTCGCCGGACTGTGGATCGCGGCAAATATCGGCTTTATTGTATATGATATCGGGTTGTCAAAGGTGATCGCGCTGCTGCGCCGCACCCTGCCGCCCGAATAAGAAGGGAAAGAGATATCTATGAAGAGTATGACCGGCTACGGACGTGCCAAGCAGGAGCTGCACGGCAGAACCATCACAGCAGAGCTGCGTGCGGTCAATCACCGTTATCTGGACTGCACGGTAAAGGCTCCGCGTCAGTACGGCTTTCTGGATGATGCCGTAAAAAAGGCCGCCGCGGCGCGTATTGCACGCGGCAAGGTTGAGGTTTACATCGGCGTGGAGACGCAGGAGGGCGGCGACATTGCGGTTACGGTGAACCATGCGGTCGCGGAGCACTATCTGGCGGCGCTGCATGAGCTGGCCGACAAGTACGGTCTGCGCGACGACGTGAGCGTGATGAGTCTGGCGAAGCTGCCGGACGTGCTCGGCTCCGAGCGCATCGAGCAGGACGCGGACGAGATGACCCGCGATGTGCTGTCCGTCTTTGGCGAAGCCTGCGACAATTTCGACGAAATGCGTACCCGCGAGGGTGCTAAACTGGCTGAGGATGTGCGAAACCGTGCGTCCGAGATCGAGCGCATGGTCGGTGAGGTGGAGGTCCGCTCGCCGGAGCGCGTGCGCGAGTACCGCGAGAAGCTGCTCGCCCGCATGAAGGAGGTGCTGGCGGATACGTCCATCGACGAGACCCGCATCGTCACCGAGGCGGCCATCTACGCGGACAAGACCGCCGTGGACGAGGAGACCGTGCGTCTGCGCAGCCATCTGCAGCAGCTGGACGGCATGCTGAATGAGGTCAAGCCGGTCGGCCGCAAGCTGGATTTCCTTGTGCAGGAAATGAACCGCGAGACCAATACCATCGGCTCCAAGGCAAACGATGTGTCCATGGCGCAGATCGTGGTCAATATCAAGAGCGAAATTGAGAAGATCCGCGAACAGATTCAGAATATCGAGTAATTTACAGTATATCGAGGAGTGAGGTCAGCGATGAAGCTCATCAATATCGGATTTGGCAATATGGTCGCTTCATCGCGGCTGATCGCCATTGTCAGCCCGGAATCCGCACCGGTCAAGCGCACCGTGCAGGAGGCCCGCGACCGCGGCATGGTCGTGGATGGCACCTACGGCAGACGCACCCGCGCTGTACTCATCATGGACAGCGACCATGTGGTGCTCAGCGCCCTGCAGCCGGAGACCGTTGCGGCTCGTTTTGCGGGCGAGACCGAGGAAGGAGAACCAGAAGATGCGTAAGGGAACGTTGTATGTATTCACCGGACCGTCCGGTGCAGGCAAGGGCACCGTGCTGTCCAGGCTGCTGAGCGAGGACGAGAAGCTGTTCTTCTCGATCTCCGCGACGACCCGTGCGCCGCGTCCGGGCGAAAAGGACGGCGTACAGTATTATTTCCTCACGAAAGAGGACTTTGAGGCGAAGATCGCCGCCAATGCGTTCCTTGAGCACGCGAAGTACGTTGATAACTACTACGGCACGCTGGAGGCTCCGGTGAACGAAAAGCTGGAGGAAGGCTGCGATGTTATCCTCGAGATCGAGGTGCAGGGCGCGATGCAGGTGCATGAAAAGCGTCCGGATGCCGTGATGGTGTTCATTGCGCCGCCGTCGTTCGAGGAGCTGGCCAACCGTCTGCGTGGACGCGGCACCGAGGACGAAGCCAAGGTGCAGAAGCGTCTGGAAACGGCGAAGGGCGAGCTTGCCCAGCAGGATAAATTTGATTACGTCGTCGTAAACGACACGGTGGAGCGTGCGGTTGAAGAATTGCACGGCATTCTCGCCAAGCGTCGATAAGCGACATTATATAAACAGAAACTTTCATAAAATAAAACTATATCTGGTAAATAAGGAGAACTGATTACTATGCTGAACCCTTCTATGCAGGAACTGATGAAACGAGTAGGCAACCGCTATCTGCTGGTAAACCTGGCAGCGCAGCGTGCCCGCGATATTGCCGATGAGGCAGAGGAAAAGGGCGAGCCGCTGCCGGACAAGGCTGTTAAGCTGGCGCTCGATGAGATCGCAGCCGGCAAGATCGTTTACCGTCCGGGTCCGCGTGTAGAGACTGCCATTCCGCAGAACAATGCCATTGCAGCCGCTATGGTTGACGTGGACGACACCCTTGATCTGGATGAGGACGAGGAGCACACCGACTCCGAGGCTGACGAGGACAAGGATGAGAATGCGGACGAGGTGCGCCGCCTGAACGAGTTTGACGACGGCTCTCTGAGCGACGGTGACATTCCGGAGGAGGACCTCTAAGCCATGCGTTTTGCAGGGAAAACGGTCGTTCTGTGCGTGACGGGCGGCATTGCGGCCTATAAAGCTGCCGATCTCACCAGCAAGCTGCACCAGAACGGCGCGACTGTCCATGTGCTGATGACCGAGTCCGCGACCCAGTTTATCGCGCCGATGACGTTTGAAACACTGTCCGGCAACCGCGCGGTCGTGGATACGTTCGACCGCAGCTTTCCGTGGGAGGTGGAGCACATTTCGCTCGCGAAGGCGGCTGACGTGTTCGTTATCGCACCGGCGACAGCCAACGTCATCGCCAAGGCGGCGCACGGCATCGCGGATGACATGGTGACGACCACGCTGCTTGCCACCAAGGCGCCGGTCGTTGTCGCTCCCGCGATGAACACCGGCATGTATGACAATCCGGTGACGCAGGAGAACCTCGCTGCGCTGAGAAAGCGCGGCTTCCACATCATCGAGCCGGACGCAGGTCATCTTGCCTGCGGCGACAGCGGACGCGGCAAGCTGCCGGACACGCCGACGCTGCTCTGGGGCATTGAAAAGGCGCTGACCGAGCAGGATCTGGCAGGCAGGCACGTTCTTGTCACCGCCGGTCCGACACAGGAGGCCATGGATCCGGTTCGGTTCCTGTCCAATCACTCCACCGGCAAAATGGGCTACGCGATCGCGGCCCGCGCAGCCATGCGCGGCGCGGACGCAACGCTCGTTTCCGGACCGACCGCGCTCGATACGCCGCACGGTGTCACGCGCGTGGATATCGTTTCCGCGCGGGATATGTACGACGCGGTGACGAGCCGCGCACCCGAGCAGGATTTCATCATCAAGGCTGCCGCCGTCGGTGATTACCGTCCGGCGCAGACAGCGGATGAAAAGCTCAAAAAGGGTGACGGCGAGATGAATATCGAGCTGACCCGCAATCCGGATATCCTCGCCGCGCTCGGCAAGGACAAAAAGCCGGGACAGCTGCTGTGCGGCTTTGCGATGGAGACGCAGAACCTTCTCGATAACGCCGAGAGCAAGCTGCGCCGCAAGAACTGCGATATGCTTGTAGCGAATTCGCTGCGCGATAAGGGCGCGGGCTTCGGTACGGATACCAATGTGGCTACCTTGCTGTTCAAGGACGGACACAGAGAGACGCCGCCGATGATGAGCAAGGAGGCGCTTGCCGACCTGATTCTTGACCGACTGCTCTCTATGAAATAATTAGTAGTTAGTAATTAGGAATTAGTAATTTTGCGAAGGCAGATGTTTTCGCAATTATCGTAGGGTGCGACGACCTCGGAGCACCGTATCTAACGATTGGCACAATCTTCACCGTAGGGGCGGTCATTGGCCGCCCACGTCCATTTAACGATAATGTGGGAGGTCACTGACCTCCCCTACGGGCTACATAATGCCAATGAATTTACATGCGGTGCGCCGAGTCGTACCCCAGGGCACCTTCTCTTGCGGCGTTGCCGCAATTCACCTTGTCGCACCCTACAGTATAACGAAATCCACATCGTAAAATTGATAAGAAAGATGAGAAAGGTTGTGATTCTATGGCGGAAAAAATCTGTGCGGCCGCCGTGGATGCGGCAACCTATGCCATCGACAAGCTATATTCTTACCGTGTGCCGGACGAGCTGCGGGAACAGGTGCAGATCGGCACCCGCGTTCTCGTGCCGTTCGGCTTTGGCAATAAACGGGCGGAAGCGGTGGTGCTCGCCTTCCGTGAGGATGCGGGCGAGTTCAAACTCAAGCCCATCGTGGAGGTGCTGGACGAAACGCCGATTCTGACCGCTGAGCAGCTGAGACTCGCGGCATGGATGCGGGAGAGATTGTACTGCACCTACTTCGACTGTGTACACGCGATGCTGCCCGCCGGCTTGTGGTTCAAGCGAAACGAGACGTACACGCTCGCGCCGGACGCGGATTTGGCGGCTCTGCGGGAGCGGGACGGCGAAGTCGGTCAGGTGCTGGTGTTGTTTGAGCAGCCGGGACAGACGCTTTCGGTGAGCGAGATACGCGACCGGCTCGGCAAAGGCGCGGGACAGACGCTAGACGCGCTGGCAGGCGAGGGAATCCTCATCTACCACAGCAATACGGCGCAGAAAACCGGTGATAAGACCGAAAAAATGCTCCGTTTGGATATGGAAGCAAGTGAAGCCATGTCGCACATCAGCCGCCGCAGTCCGGCGCGGATGGACGTGGTGTCGCTGCTGTCGGACGGCGGTGCGATGAGCCAGAAGGAAATCGTCTACATGACCGGCGTGAGCGACGCCGCGCTGCGCGACATGACGAAAAAGGGCATCCTCCGCGCGGAATACGAGGAAGTGCTGCGCGCACCGGACTTTTCCGAGGTGCCGCGCGCCGCGGCTCCGGTGCTTTCGGCGGCGCAGCAGCAGGCGTATGACGGCATGGCGGCGCTCATGGACGAAAACGCGCCTCGTGCGGCGCTGCTGTTCGGCGTGACCGGCAGCGGCAAGACGCAGGTGTACCTGCAGCTGATCGCGCACGCGCTCGAGCAGGGCAAAAGCGCCATCGTGCTCGTGCCCGAGATCGGACTGACACCGCAGCTTCTGCGGCAGTTTGCGGCTCGATTTGGCGAAGAAGTCGCGGTTCTGCACTCGGCGCTGTCCGCCGGTGAGCGGTACGACAGCTTCAAGAAGATAAAAACCGGCAGAGCAAGGGTGGTCATCGGCACACGCTCGGCGGTGTTCGCGCCCGCGAAAAACCTCGGCGTTATCATCATCGACGAGGAGCAGGACGCGGCGTACCGCTCGGAGCAGTCGCCGCGCTACCATGCGCGGGATGTGGCAAAGTACCGCGCGGCGCAGACGAACGCGCTGCTCGTGCTCGGCTCGGCAACGCCGTCGGTCGAGACGTATTACGGCGCAAAACAGGGAAAATACCCGGTTTTCACGCTCACCGAGCGGTTTCTCGGTGCCGGACTGCCCGAGGTCATCATCTCGGACATGCGCGGTCTGGTCCGCGAGGGACGGAGCGGCATCATCGGGCCTGACCTCGAGCGCGAACTGATCAGCACGCTCGAAAAGGGCAAGCAGGCCATCCTGTTCCTCAACCGGCGCGGAAACAGCCGCGTGATCGGCTGCGGCGTGTGCGGCTGGGTGCCCGAGTGCCCGTCCTGCTCGACCACCATGACCTACCATTCGGTTTCCGGCCGCGCGATGTGCCATTACTGCGGCGCATCTGTCAAGATAACCGGCAAGTGCCCGCAGTGCGGCAGCACGAGCCTGTTCACCGAAACGCCCGGCACGCAGAAGCTGGAGGAGGAGCTGCACGAGCGGTTCCCGTCCGCACGGGTGCTCCGCATGGACGCGGACACCATGACCGCCAAGGGCGCACACGAACGCCTGCTGAATCAATTCGGCAAAGGCGAAGCCGATATCCTTATCGGCACCCAGATGGTGACCAAGGGACTGGATTTTGAGAATGTCACGCTGGTCGGTGTGCTGGACGCGGATCAGAGCCTGTATGCGCAGGACTACCGCGCACATGAGCGCACGTTTTCGCTCATCACGCAGGTGGTTGGCCGCGCCGGACGGCGATTTGACACCGGCCGCGCCGTGATCCAGACGTACAGTCCGCTGCATCCGGTCATCCTGACCGCTGCGCGGCAGGACTACGAGGCGTTCTACGAGAGTGAAATGCAGACGCGCGAAGCGCTTCGGTGCCCGCCCGTGTGCGACATCACCATGATAACCGCCGTCGGTGAACTGGAGCAGCAGGTGCTCAGCAGTCTGCTCGCGCTCAAAACGCGCCTGCAGAGCCTGATGGAAGGGCAGTTTGCCGATGTGAAAGCGCCCGTGCTCGGCCCCGCTGCGGCGCAGATGGTCAAGGTGATGGGACGGTATCGCTACCACCTCACCATCCGTGCGAAGGACTGTGCAAGATGGCGCAAGCTCATCTCGGGCGTGCTGCGGGAGTTTATGCAGGACGGTAAAAACCGGGGCGTTACCGTGTTCGCGGATTCCAATAATGAAATGTAGCAGTACTTGAGACCCCGGCAAAGAAGGTTAATTCAATGAGCAAATTTGTCATTCGCAAGGCAACAGAAAACGATGCAGAATCGCTTTTGAAGATTTACGAGCCTTACATAACGAATACAACCATCACGTTTGAATATGATGTGCCGACGGCTGAGGCGTTTGCGGACCGTATCCGCGAAACGGCGGCGGCGTTCCCGTACCTTGTCTGTGAGCAGGACGGCGTTGTCATGGGCTACGCCTATGCCCACCGCATCCGCGAACGCGCGGCCTACGACTGGGATGCGGAGCTGTCCATCTATCTGGCACAGGGCACCCACGGACATGGTGTGGGCACGACCGTGCTGGCGTGCCTGATCGACCTGCTCGAGCTGCAGGGGCTGCGCCACCTGTACAGCTGCGTGACCCTGCCGAACGAAAAGAGCATCCGCATGCAGCGCAGATTGGGCTTTGCGGACGCAGGCGTGTGGCACGACTCCGGCTGGAAGTTTGACGGCTGGCACGATGTGGCATGGCTGGAAAAACATATCGGCAGCGGAAAACCGCAGCCGGTGACGCCGTTTCCGGCGCTCGATGAGAAAAATATACAGGAATGTTTACAAAAATACATGGATAAGCTGAATCAAGTGGAGGAATAAAACAATGGCACTGAGAAAGATTTTGACCGAGGGCGACGAGCAGCTGCTCAAGCACAGCCGCAAGGTAGAGAAGTTTGACGACCGTCTGCACACGCTGATCGACGATATGCGCGAAACGCTCGAGAACTCCGGCGGCGTTGGTCTGGCGGCACCGCAGGTCGGCATTCTGCGCCGCGTTGTCGTGCTGCTGGATGTGAACAAGGAGCCGGAGGAGATGGTCGAGCTGGTAAACCCGGAAGTCATCGAGCAGAAAGGCTCCGAGCGCGTTGTCGAGGGCTGCCTGTCCGTGCCGGGCGTTTACGGCTATGTGACCCGTCCGACCTGGGCGAAGATTCGCGCACAGGACCGTTTTGGCAACTGGTTCGAGCGCGAAGGCGAGGGCATTGTAGCGCAGTGCTTCTGCCACGAGACCGAGCATCTGGACGGTCATCTGTTCACCGAGAAGGTCGAGGAGTATATCGACCCGGAGGCAATGCAGGGTGGTGACGAGGAATAATGCGTATCGTATTCATGGGCACGCCGGACTTCGCCGTGCCGAGCCTGCAGGCGCTCATCGACGCCGGACATGACGTCTGCGCCGTGTACACCCAGCCGGATAAGCCGCAGGGCCGCAAGCAGATTCTCACGGCACCGCCGGTGAAAACGCTCGCACTCGAGCATGATATTCCGGTTTTCCAGCCGAATACTCTCAAAAATGAGGACGAGCAGGCGCGTCTGCGCGAGCTGGCACCCGAGGTGATCATCGTAGTGGCATACGGCAAGCTGCTGCCCAAGGCGGTGCTCGATATCCCGCCGCACGGCTGCATCAACGTGCACGGTTCGCTGCTGCCGCGCTGGCGCGGCGCGGCTCCGATCCAGTGGGCGGTCATCGCGGGCGATGAAATGGCAGGCGTTACCACCATGCAGATGGCGGAAGGTCTGGACACCGGCGATATGCTGCTCACCTATGAGACCAAGGTCGGTGAGAAGGAGACCGCAGGCGAACTTTTTGATCGTCTGGCACAGTCCGGTGCGGAACTTTTGACCCAAACGCTCGTCAAATTAGATGAGATCACGCCGCGTCCGCAGGACGATGCGCAGAGCTGCTACGCCCATATGCTGGATAAGCAGATGGCGGTGATCGACTGGAGCAAATCGGCGCACGAGATCGACTGCCTGATTCGCGGACTGAATCCGTGGCCGATCGCGCTGACCACGCTTTCCGGTGAAAGACTGAAGGTGTTTGCCGCCGAAAAGGCAAACGGCAATGGCGAGCCGGGCACGGTGCTCGAAGCCGACCCGAAAAAGGGTCTGACCGTGGCGTGCGGAGAGGGCGCGCTGGGACTGACCGAGATTCAGCTGGTCGGCGGTAAGAGAATGAAGGCGACGGACTTTCTGCGTGGGCACGCAATCGAAGTCGGCACTAAGCTGGGAGACGAATGAAAAAGCGTGAGGAGTGAAGAACGGAGAGGACGTAAGTTCCAATCTTCAATTCTCCGCTCCGGTATGGAGGTTTTCTTATGCCTTATCATGGTTACTACTACGGCATTGACATGTACTACATCGTACTGGTTCTGCCGTGCGTTTTATTTGCATTCTGGGCGCAGAACAAGGTAAACAGCACGTTTAACCGCTACTCGCGGGTGCAAAATCTGTGGGGACTGACCGGCGCACAGGCGGCGGAGGCTGTCCTGCGGTACAACGGCGTTTCCGGTGTGCGGATCGAGTACGTTTCCGGCAAGCTGACCGACCATTTTGACCCGAGAAGCAATGTCATTCGGCTGTCGAGTGCGGTGTACTCGTCCACGTCGGTGGCGTCCATCGGCGTTGCCGCGCACGAGGCAGGGCACGCGGTGCAGTACGCCATCGGCTATGCGCCGATCAAGCTGCGCGCGGCGATCATCCCGCTGACGCAGTTCGGCTCGATGGCGGCGATGCCGCTGCTGATCCTCGGCCTGCTCCTTAACACGAGCACGCTCGTCACGATCGGCATTGCGGCGTTCGGTCTTTCCACGCTGTTTCAGCTGGTGACCCTGCCGGTGGAGCTGGACGCATCCCGCCGCGCCCTGCAGACCATTCAGCAGAACGGCCTGCTGACCGCAGACGAGTACCCGATGGCGAAAAAGACGCTCACGGCGGCGGCGCTGACCTATGTTGCCGCACTGGCGACCTCGCTGGCACAGCTGCTGCGTCTGGTGCTGATTTTTGGAGGAAGAGACCGCAATGATAGATAAACGTCCCACAACACCGCGTGAGGTGGCGGCATTTTCGCTGTTTTCCATGGCAGAGGAGGCCGCCTGGTCGGACGGTGCGCTGCACCACTATTTATCCCGCGCGGGACTGGACAGCCGCGATGCGGCGCTGGCCTCGCGGCTGACCTACGGCACGGTGCAGAACCAAATTTTACTGGACTGGTACCTGCGGCACTTCTCAAGCGTGCGGCTGAAAAAGATCGCGCCGCGCGTGCTGGCGTGCCTGCGGATGGGTCTGTATCAGCTCATCCTGATGGATAAGATTCCCGCGCATGCGGCGGTTGCCGAGACGGTCGCGCTGGTCAAGCACTACGGCCACGCAAATGACCGCACGGTCGCCTTTGCCAATGCGGTGCTGAGAAATGCCGCAAATGCGGCTCAAAATGGCTCTTTGCCGCGCCTGAACTGCCCGGATAAGGAAAGCTACTACGCGCTGCAGTACAGCCACCCGGAGTGGCTCGTGCGCCTGCTTTCCGAGCAGTACGGCCAGAAGCTGACGCAGAAAATCTGTCAGGCGGATAACGCGGACGCGCCGATTTCGGTGCGCGTGAACACGATGAAATGCACGCCTGCCGAGGCTCAGGCAGAGCTGGAGGCCGCCGGACTGACCGTGCAGCCGCACGCGGCATTCCCGGAAATCCTGCTGTGCAGCGGCGGAGACGCAGCCGCGCTTCCGGCGTTTATCGAGGGCCGCGTGACCGTGCAGGACGCGGCAAGCGCACTCGCGGCGGCGGTCGCCGACCCGAAACCGGGCAGCACCGTGCTCGACTGCTGTGCGGCGCCCGGCGGCAAGAGCTTTGCCATGGCTGAAAAAATGCAGGGGAAAGGCAGCGTCACCTCGTGCGATATTTACGAGCACAAGCTGAAACGCATCCGCGACGGCGCAGCCCGCCTCGGACTGCCGAATATCCGCACCGAGCTGCAGGACGCCTCGGTCTGCCGCGAGGAGTGGAAGGACAGTGCGGACGTTGTGCTGTGCGACGTGCCCTGCTCGGGACTGGGCATTATCCGCAAGAAACCCGAAATCCGGTTCAAGAATCCGGATGAAATCCGGACTTTGCCGGAGATTCAGGCGAAAATCCTTGCAAACTGTGCACAGTATGTAAAGAAGGGCGGCACGCTTGTCTACTCGACCTGTACCATCCTGCAGCGGGAAAACGAGGACGTTGTCCGCGCGTTTCTCACCGAAAACCCGGAGTTTGAAGCGGTTTCGTGGACGCATCCGGTTTGCGGAGAGAGGGCAGACGGTATGGTGACGCTGCTGCCGCCCGTTCACAATACGGATGGATTCTTTATTGCGAAAATGCACCGGAAGGTTTAATAATGGAAAATTGAGAATGGAGAATTGAGAATTGTGGTATCGCGCAAAGCGCGATGATTCAATAACGGCGCTATGCGCCACACAGACGCAGCGCGGACGGAACTCGCGCAAGGATAGCGTCATTTTCCATTTTCCATTCTCAATTTTCAATTAAAAAGGTGAAAATAATGACTGAAATTAAATCATTATCAATAGATGAACTGAAAAGCGCTTTGAAGGAAATGGGCGAAAAGCCGTTCCGTGCGGGACAGATCTTCAAATGGCTTCACGAGGGTGTGGAGTCCTTTGAAGAGATGTCCAACTTATCCAAGGACTTACGGGCGCGTTTAGCGGAAAATTTCCTGCTGACCGTACCGGAAGTCGCCCGCAAGCAGGTGAGCCGCGTTGACGGCACGGTGAAATACTTATGGCGTCTGCGGGACGGCAACTGCGTGGAGTCCGTACTGATGCACTACGAGCACGGCGTGTCCGTCTGCGTTTCGACGCAGGTCGGCTGCCGGATGGGCTGCAAGTTCTGCGCGTCGGGACTCAACGGACGCACGCGCAGTCTGTCCGCAGGCGAGATTCTGGACGAAATCCTGTTCATGCAGAAGGACAGCGGCGAAAAGGTCTCCAACATTGTGCTGATGGGCACCGGCGAGCCGCTCGATAACTACGACAACGTACTCAAGTTCCTGCATCTGGTGAGCTGCCCGGAGGGAATCAACATCGGACAGCGCCATATCTCCTTGTCAACCAGCGGAATTGCTGATAGAATAGAGATGTTAGCACGGGAAAAGCTGCAGATCACGCTGTCCGTATCGCTGCACGCGCCGGATGACGAAACACGCTCGTCCATCATGCCGGTGAACGACGCGTATCCGGTCGAGCGCCTGATGAAGGCGTGCCGGTACTATTTCGACACCACCGGACGGCGCATTTCCTATGAGTACATGATGGCGCGCGACAAGACCGACCGCCCGTGGCAGGCCGACCTTCTGGCCAAGCTGCTGAAAGGAAGACCGGCGCACGTCAACCTCATTCCGCTGAATGAGGTGGCGGAAAGCCCGCTGAAGCCGTCCAGACCGGAAACCGTCCGCAGGTTCCAGCAGGCGCTCGAGAAGCGCGGCGTTACCGCGACCGTGCGGCGCAAGCTGGGTCCGGATATTGATGCGGCCTGCGGTCAGCTCCGTCAGCGGCAGCTGAAGGAGGACGGAAAGAGCAGTTCTCGTGATTAACTTGAATATTCTCACATATAAACACAATCGAAGGAGGTTGTGAAATGGAATATTTCGGCTTGACCGATAAGGGACGGGTGCGCCCGACCAATCAGGATATTTTTCAGATCGAAGCGCGGGAGGACAACCGGACCGCGCTCCTCGTCGTGTGCGACGGCATGGGCGGTGCAAATGCGGGCAACGTAGCCAGCCGCTTTGCCGCGCAGAGCTTTATCGAGTCCGCGGGTGACGCTTTAAGCGGCACGCTGGACGAAACGGCTCGGCAGAACCTGCTGACGCAGGCGCTCAAGCAGGCGAACGAGACGGTTTTCTCTCTGGCGGGCAGGCAGCCGGAGTTCCGCGGCATGGGCACGACCCTGGTTGCCGCGCTCATTCAGGGCGACTGCGCGACCGTCATCAACGTGGGCGACAGCCGCGCGTACCGCTTTGACGGCGAAGCCATGCACCAGATCAGCGAGGACCACTCCTATGTGGAGGAGATGCGCCGCCGCGGCAAGATCACCGAGGCGGATGCGCGCACCCATCCGCAGAAAAACCTCATCACCCGTGCGGTAGGCGTGGAGCCGTATGTCGAAGGCGACCTGTTTGAAGTGCGCCTGAACGAAAAGGACATGCTGCTGCTCTGCTCGGACGGTCTGACCGGCATGGCGGAGGACAGCCGGATCGCAGAGGTGCTGGCAAACGCGCCGACGCTCGAGCTGGCCGGTGACGCGCTGCTGCAGCTGGCGCTTGACGGCGGCGGCCGCGACAACATCACCGTTGCGCTGTTCACCCTCGGTAAAAAGCAGGGAGCGTGACGGATTATGGATAAATATATCGGCAGTATGCTCGGCGGACGCTATCAGATTGAGGAAATCGTCGGCGTCGGCGGCATGGCGGTCGTTTACCGGGCGCGGGATACCGTTCTCGGGCGCGATGTGGCACTCAAGGTGCTCAAAAAGGAGTTCGCGGAGGACCCGGATATCCGCAAGCGGTTCTCCATTGAGTCGCGCGCCGTTGCCAAGCTGAGCCACCACAATATTGTTTCCGTGTTCGACGTCGGCAGCGAGGACGGCACGGATTATATCGTTATGGAGCTGATCGAGGGCATCACCCTCAAGCAGTATCTGCAGCGCAAGGGCCATCTGTCGTGGCAGGAGACCATTTTCTTCGCTGAGCAGGTTGCCCGCGCACTCATGCACGCACACTCGCGCGGCATCATCCATCAGGACGTTAAGCCGCAAAACGTTATCATTCTGCGGGACGGCACCGCAAAGCTGACCGATTTCGGCATTGCCTCGTTCGCTGCCGCGCAGGAGACCCGCGTGGTACAGGAGGCCATCGGCTCGGTGCACTATATCTCGCCGGAGCAGGCCAAGGGCAGCAAGATCGACTACCGCACCGACCTGTACTCGCTCGGCGTGATGATGTACGAAATGCTGACCGGCAAGCTGCCGTTCGAGGGCGAAACCGCGCTCCAGATCGTCATGCAGCACATCAATGAGGTGCCGATCATCCCGAGTGCGTTTGTGCCGGGCATCCCTAAGGGCATGGACGATATTGTCATGCACGCCATGAGTGCGCACATCAGCCGCCGGTATGAATCTGCGGAAAAGATGTACGAGGACATGGAGGTGCTCCGCTCGGACCCGAACGCACGCTTCCACTATGTGGCAAGCGAGGACAACTCGGGCGAGACGCAGATCATCGGCGCGGACATTCAGCGCGCGGCGCGCCGCAGTGCGGCAGAGCATGAAGCCGCTTCCGTTGAGGGCGCAGCTGCGCCGCGCACCCGCACGCGCACGCAGACCCGGACCCGCACCCGCACCGGTTTCCGCAAAAAGGAACAGGATGAGCCGGACGGCTTTTTTGAAAAGCTGGCCGAGCGCCCCGGCATGGCGGTCGGCATGGCGGTCGGCGTGATTGCGGTGATCAGTCTGCTGCTGGTCGGCATTCTGATGATCACCGGCAGCAGCGACAAGTCGGAGAAGATTATCGTGCCCGACCTCATCGGACGCAATATCGACGAAGTGATGGCCGACCCGGATATAACCGACAACTTCACGGTAAAGGAAGCGACCGAACGGCAGGAATCCGACCGTCCGGTCGGTGAGATACTCGAGCAGGACCCGAACGGCGACGGCAAGAAAAAGGCAACCAAGGGTACGATCATTACAGTAACGGTGTCCTCGGGCGGCGAAAACGTCAAGGATACCTACAAGGTGATCGACTTTACCGGCAAGACGCTCGATTATGTACAGGCGGCGCTGGCATCGCACGACATCAAGTGCGAGGTTGTTGAGGAATACAGCGACGACGTGGAGGAAGGCAAGGTCATCCGCACCGACCCGGAGGCGGGCACCGAGCTGGAAAAGGGCGCGACGCTGACCGTCTATATCAGCAAGGGCAAGCAGAAGGACGATAACGAAAACGTTGCTGTGCCCGGTCTGCTCGGCATGACAAAGGACCAGGCGGAAAAGGCCCTGACGGAAAAGGGTCTGTCCATCGGCTCGGTGAACGAGGTCGAGAGCACCGCTGAGGCCGGTTCGGTCGTATGGCAGTCGCAGGATGCGGGCGCGGAGGTCGCAAAGGGCACTGTCGTCAACATCCAGATCTCCAAGGGCAAGAGCACATCGAACAATAACTCGCCGGATAACAGCGGCGGCAATTCCGGCGGTCAGGACAACGGCGATGGCGGCTACGACGATACGCCGAGCCTCGGCAGTGCGACCATTCCGGTTTCGCTGCCGGACAACACGGATACCGCGCACGTTATCATTTATGTGGACGGCGTGATCCAGTATGACGACACCTGCAGCACGAGCGGCGGCAGCACGTCCATCTCGGTGAGCGGCTCGGTGGGCGACCATGATGTTACGGTCAGCGTGGACGGTTCGACTACCTCGCAGACGTACACATTCAGTTAAAAACGGAGGAATTAAGTTTGATCGAAGGGATCATTCTGAAGGGCATCGGCGGTTTCTACTATGTGGATACCGCCGAGGGCCTCATTGAATGCAAAGCACGCGGACGGTTCCGCAAGACCGTGGGCAAGCCTATTGTCGGGGACCGTGTGACGCTGGAAATTCAGCCGGAGGACGGCACCGGCTATCTGCAGACGATCGCACCGCGCAAGAACAGCCTGATCCGGCCGGCTGTGGCGAATCTGGATCTGGTCGTTGCCGTGGCGAGTGCGGCACCGCCGGTGACCGACCCGTTCCTGATCGACAAGGTAACGGCGATCGCGGTGCACAAGAACATGGACGCACTGGTCGTCATCAACAAGACGGACGCGAATCCGGGTGACGAGCTGTATGAAACCTACCGGAAGAGCGGCATCGAGGTGCTGCGCGTGAGCGCGCACACCGGCGAGGGCATTGACGCACTGCGCGAGCGCATCCGCGGCAGGGTGAGCGCGTTTGCGGGCAACTCGGGTGTCGGCAAGTCGAGCGTGCTCAATCGGCTGGACAGCTCGTTCGGCGCCGAGGTCGGTGCGATTTCGGATAAGATCGGCCGCGGCAAGCACACCACCCGTCATGTCGAGCTGCACCCGATCGAAGGCGGCGGCTATATCGCGGACACGCCCGGCTTCTCCTCGTTTGAGACCGAGCAGATGGATTTGGTGCTGGCCGAGGATCTGCAGTATGCGTTTCCGGAGTTCGAGCCGTACATCGGGCAGTGCAAATTCACCGGCTGCGCGCATGTCAAGGAAAAGGGGTGTGCCGTTCTCGCGGCGGTCGAAGCGGGCGAGATTGCGAAAACCCGTCACGAAAGCTATGTAAAGCTGTATGAAAGTGTAAAGGATCTGAAGGAATGGGAACTTACCAAGGGCGGCACGCGCTGATTTTTGCGGCTGCACCGGAAACCGATTACGGTTACATCCGCGCGTTTCTGCGCGAGCATCCGGACGCGCTCGTTGCGTGTGCGGACGGCGGCCTGCGGCATGCGCGGGCGCTCGGTCTGCACCCGGATTTCATGATCTCCGACCGGGATTCCATGACCGAGGTAGAGGGCGACGATGTGATCCTGCTGAGACCTGAGAAGGACGACACGGATTCGCAGAGCTGTCTGCGCGAGGTGTTCCGCCGCGGCTGCCGCGAGGCGACGCTCGTGTGTGCGACCGGCGGGCGCATCGACCATATGCTGGCAAATCTCTCGCTGCTTGAGGAAGCAAAAACGCTCGGCGGCCACCTGACCATCCTCGATCCGTACAACCGCGTTGAGCTGCATCAGGGCGGACGGCAGGAATTCATCATGCCGGAGACGTTTACCTACTTCTCGGTCGTGCCGATGGACGCGGTGCTCGAGGGCGTGACCATCGAGAATGCAAAATATGAATTAACGAACGGCACGGTTACCCGTGTCGGCATGATCTCCACCTCGAACGAGGCAAAACCGAACAGCCGCTTTGCCGTCACGATTGAACGGGGAACGGCTCTGATTATCTTCTCGCGCGACTGTGTTTTGTGAAAATTCCACACCTGACCCGCCAATATCGGCGGGTTTTTTTATTGTGTCGATTTTGCAATTTATTAAGTCAGGACTTGCAAAAATAAGTTCGCAGGCATATAATAAAAACACATGATAACTGATGAGAGATATAAGGGAGTGCTGAGCATGGCATTGAAGCCGATTTCCAAGATTGCAGCAGGTGTGCAGGCGTCCACGACGCTGGCCATTGATTCGCTGTTCAAGCAGATGAAGGCAGAGGGCAAGGACGTTGTCGGCTTTGGTGCCGGTGAGCCGGATTTTCCGACGCCGGAGCACATCAAGCAGGCCGGTATCGAGGCCATTGAGAACAACCAGACCAAGTACACGCCGGCAGCCGGTCTGATGGATCTGCGCAAGGCAGCTTGCTACCGTCTGAAGGAGGACTGCGGTCTGGACTACGAGCCGACGCAGATCGTTGTGGCTTCGGGTGCAAAGCACTCGGTCTATATCGCGCTGATGACGCTGTGCAACCCGGGCGACGAGGTCGTTATCGCGGCTCCGTACTGGGTAAGCTACTCCGAGATGGTAAAGCAGGCAGGTGCAATCCCGGTCATCGTAGCCGCAACCGAGGAGGCGCACTTCAAGATCACCGCAGAGCAGCTGGATGCCGCCATTACCGACAAGACCAAGGTGTTCATGCTGAACTCTCCGTCCAACCCGACCGGCATGGTATACACCAAGGCCGAGCTGGAGGCAATCGCTGAGGTTTGCTGCCGCCATAACATCTACGTTATCGCGGATGAGATTTACTGCAACCTTGTATATGATAACAATGAGTTCGTTTCGTTCGCTTCTCTGGGCGAGGACGTGAAGGAGCGCACCATTCTGGTCAACGGCGTGTCCAAGAGCTACGCGATGACCGGCTGGCGTATCGGCTACAGCGCGTCCAATCCGCAGCTGGCCAAGGTGATGGCGAACTACCTGAGCCACTCCACCTCTGCACCGTCCACCATTTCCCAGCAGGCGGCCATCACCGCGCTGACCGGCCCGCAGGAGGATATGCAGGTGATGAAGCAGGCGTTCGAGCAGCGCCGCGACCATCTGGTAGAGCGCATGAACAAGATCGAGGGCGTTTCCTGCATCAAGCCGGAGGGCGCGTTCTATGTTATGATGAACATGAAGGGCTTCCTCGGCAAGACCATGTACGGCAAGGTCATCGAGAGCGCCGAGGACTTCGCGCAGCTGTTCCTTGAGAAGGGTCTGGTTGCGACCGTTCCGTGCACCGCATTTGCCGCGCCGGGCTTCGTCCGCTGGAGCTATGCGACCTCGCTCACCGAGATTGACAAGGGTCTCGACCGCCTCGAGGCGTTTATTAAGAACGCGTAAGCATTCGTAATTCCGAGCAGCACTCTGAAAAGGGTGCTGCTTTTTGGTTTCTGCACCGAACCTCTGGGGCACTTGAACCGCGCAGGCGGTGCAGGAAAAAGGGGAGGACGCAAAATCTAACGGCGAAACCGCTGCAAACTTTGTTTATTGCTACAAGATAGCGCAAAATCGGTCGGTTTTGCTTGAAATGACCGGTGCAAAGTGTTAAACTAAAATCGGACTGTTATGGAAGATTAGATACCATACAAGTCCGTTATTTCGTTATAATTTGGATAAAATACACACCGGAAAGGACGAATAACATGAACAACGTGTACGAAAGCCCGCTTTCTTCGCGCTACGCTTCCAAGGAGATGCTCTACACCTTCTCCTCGGATATGAAGTTCTCCACCTGGCGTCGGCTGTGGCTGTCGCTGGCTAAGGCGGAGCGGGCGCTCGGTCTGCCGATCACGCAGGAGCAGGTGGACGAGATGGCCGCGCACCTGACCGACATCGACTACGATGTGGCCCGTCAGCGCGAGAAGGAGGTACGCCATGACGTTATGGCGCACGTTTACACCTTCGGCAAGGCGGCTCCCAAGGCGGCCGGCATTATCCACCTCGGCGCTACCAGCGCGTATGTCGGCGACAATACCGACATCATCCAGATCCGCGAGGGTCTGCTGCTGGTTCGCAAAAAGCTGGCGACCGTACTGGACAAGCTGGCGCAGTTCGCGGATGCGCACAAGTCCCAGCCGACCCTCGGCTTCACCCACTTCCAGCCCGCACAGCTGACCACGGTCGGCAAGCGCGCTACCCTGTGGATGAACGAGCTGCTGATGGATTTGAATGAGGTAGAATACCGCATCGAAAACCTGCGCATGCTCGGCAGCAAGGGCACGACCGGCACGCAGGCGTCCTTCATGGAGCTGTTTGACGGCGACGAGAGCAAGGTTAAGAAGCTGGAGAAGCGCATTGCCGACGATTTCGGCTTTGCAGGCGTGGTTCCGGTCTCCGGCCAGACCTACTCCCGCAAGATCGACGCGCAGACGCTCGCAACGCTCGCCGGTATCGCAGAATCCGCTTCCAAGTTCGCAACCGACCTGCGTCTGCTGCAGCACCTGAAGGAAGTAGAGGAGCCGTTCGAGAAGAACCAGATCGGCTCGTCCGCCATGCCGTACAAGCGCAACCCGATGCGTTCCGAGCGTATCTGTGCACTGGCGCGCTACGTCATCTGCGACAGCCTGAACCCGGCGTTCACCTCGGCTACCCAGTGGTTCGAGCGCACGCTCGACGACTCTGCGAACAAGCGCATTTCCGTGCCGGAGGCATTCCTTGCCGTTGACGCAATCCTCAACATCATGATCAACGTCGTTTCCGGTCTGGTCGTTTACCCGAAGGTCATCGAGGCACACGTTATGAACGAGCTGCCGTTCATGGCAACCGAGAACATCATGATGGACGCCGTAAAGCGCGGCGGCAACCGTCAGGACCTGCACGAGCGCATCCGCGAGCACTCCATGGCTGCGGGCAAGCGCATCAAGGAGGAGGGTCTGGAGAACGATATGGTTGACCGCATTGCCGGTGACCCGATGTTCGGTATGACCCGTGAGCAGATCCTCGAGCACCTCGACCCGTCCGCTTACATCGGCCGCTGCCCGTCTCAGGTAGACGAGTTCCTGAACGAGTGTGTTCGTCCGGCGATCGCACCGTACCTCACCGGTGAGGACGTAAAGGTAGAGATCAACCTTTGATTCGTTTCAGACTACAGTCTGAAACGAGACAGGATGTACCGCGCACAGCGCGGATACATCCCGGGCGCATATTTGCGCGTCGCACGCGGCACACAAATATGCTTACTTGTATAAAAAGGCAGGTACACGCCCTGCCTTTTTATGAATATCCCGCACGGCGGGATATTCTATTGCACACGCGCCACAGGCGCGGAATTGTTATACAATATGTGCAGAATGATTGACTTTTTGGCTATTATGCTGTATACTAAATCAGTTGTGTAACAAAAAAATAAAGGAGGCACTTGCAAGTGAAAAAGAGTGTAACTTCCTTTATCGCGGTCATGCTGATCATCATTTTCCTCGGCGTGACGGCGGTAACAGGAGTGTACATTCCGGGCGGCTGGACCATGCCGTTCCGGAACACGGCAACGTCCGACACGTCTGCGACGGATACGAGCGACACCTCGTCTACCGACAGCAGCGCAGACAAGGCGGACAACAAGGCAGACAGCACGGATGCGTCTGCTGACACCTCTGCTGACTCGGCTTCGACCGATTCCGCAGACACGACAGACTCCGGTCTGAAGGCCATCATCCCGAGCGTACTCGATACCGACAACGGTATCCGTCTGGGTCTGGATCTGGTCGGCGGCTCCCGTATCGTATACGAGGCCGAAATCCCGGACGGCTACGACACCAGCAACCTGTCCGACGACATGAACTCGGTACAGAAGGTCATCCGTCAGCGACTGACCGGTAAGGGCTTTACCGAGGCTACCGTATCCCTCAGCGGCGACAACCGCGTAACGGTCGAAATCCCGCAGATCACCAACCCGGAGGAGGCCGTACAGACCCTCGGCACCACCGCACAGCTCACCTTTGTTGATGCTGACGGCAAGGAGTGGCTGACCGGCTCTGACGTTAAGAAAGCTACTTACGGCTATGGCCGCCCGACCGGCAACGAAGTTGCGGATACCCATTATGTAGAGGTACAGTTTACCTCTGAGGGCAAGCAGAAGTTTGCTGAAGCGACCGAGAGCATCGCGGCCCGCACTGACGGCACCAACGTGATGGCTATCGTCATGGACGATCAGGTTATTTCCGCACCGTCCGTTTCTTCCAAGATCGACAGCGACAGCTGCGTAATCTCCGGCTCGTTCACCCGCGACAGCGCGACCGAGCTGGCAAACCTCATCAACGCAGGTCAGATTCCGTTCTCGCTCAAGCAGGTAGAGCTTCGCTCTGTCGGCCCGCAGCTCGGCGCTGACGCGATGAGCTCCAGCCTGAAGGCAGGTATGATCGGTCTGCTGCTCGTTATGCTGTTCATGATCATCATGTACCGCGTTCCGGGCGTTGTTTCCTGCTTCGCTCTGTGCTTCTACATGGTTATCGAGGCGCTGCTGTTCAGCCTGATCCGCGTAAACCTGTCCCTGCCGGGCATTGCAGGTATCATCCTGTCCATCGGTATGGCGGTTGACGCAAACGTCATTATCTTCGAGCGCATCAAGGAGGAAATGGCTGCCGGCAAGACCGTCAAGAGCGCTATTGACTCCGGCTTCAAGCGTGCGTTCACCGCAATTCTGGACTCCAACATCACCACCCTGATCGCGTGTGGCGTGCTGTTCTTCCTTGGCACCGGCACGATCGTCGGTTTCGCTACCACGCTGGGCATTGGTGTTATCGTTTCGATGTTCACCGCGCTGACCATCACGCACTTCCTGCTCAGACGCATGGTGGATTTCCACATCCGCAATCCGAAGGCTTACGGCCTGCGCGAGCGCAAGGAAGAGAAGAAGCATTTCCCGATCCTCAAGAACTTCAAGATCTTCGGCGGTATCTCTGTCGTACTGGTCGCTACCGGCCTTGTCGCGCTGATCCTGCTGCCGTTCGGCAAGAACCTGTTCAACCTGAGCATCGACTTTGCCGGCGGTACCGAGATGGAGTTCAACATGCATACCGCTGTTACGCAGGATATCCAGACCGAGGTCAGCGATCTGTTCAAGGACGCAACCGGCGTGGACGCATCCTCTGTAACCTCCTCCGGTGACGGCAACGAGGACGTGCTGATCCGCTCCACCTCGATCGATTCCGAGCAGCGTGCTGCCGTGATCGACAAGATGCTGGAGAAGTACAGCCTTGCCGATACCGATATCCTCAACAACAACGACGTATCCGCTTCTGTCGGCAGCGACCTGCAGCGTTCGGCATTCCTCTGCTCGATCCTTGCAATCCTGCTGATGCTGGTGTACATCACCTTCCGCTTCGAGCTGACCAGTGGTCTGGCTGCGATCTGCTGCCTGGTTCACGACCTGCTTGTTATGCTGAGCGTTTACGTTCTGCTGCAGATTCCGCTCGACAGCAACTTCATTGCTGCTGCACTGACCATCCTCGGCTACTCCATCAACGCGTCCATCATCGTATTCGACCGCGTTCGTGAGAACCTGCGCACCGCGCGCAAGGAGCCGTTTGAGGTCATCGGCGAGAAGAGCATCTGGCAGACCATGGGCCGTACCATCAACACCACCCTTACCACGCTGTTCACCATCGGCATGGTATACATCCTCGGTGTTCCGTCGCTCAAGCAGTTCACCCTGCCGCTGATCGTCGGTATCCTGGCCGGCGGCTGGTCGTCCGTTATGCTGTCTACCGGTCTGTGGGGCTTCTTCCGTAAGAAGTTCCGCCGCCGCCGCAAGATCTAACGACTATCGAAAAGGCACCCGTTCGGGTGCCTTTTTTGCGTTTGTTTATCGGCACAGGGTGACCGGTGCAGAAAAGGAGCCGACCGGATAGGGCAGTGCAGGAAAAGGTGCCGCTTTATCACAATAAAAAATTGACTTAACAGCACCCCACGTAGTATAATAACAGCAGACAGATAACAAACCACGCGCGTGAAGCGGTGTTCACAAGGGGGAAGTACGATGAAGTGCCCATTTTGCAGCTTTGAAGACAGCAAGGTCGTGGACTCCCGTCCGACGGACGAGGGTACCAGCATCCGCCGCCGGCGTGAATGTCTCCACTGCGGAAAACGCTTTACCACCTACGAGACGGTGGAGCGCATGCCGCTTATGCTGATCAAGCGCGATGGCACCCGGCAGGCGTACGACCGCCAGAAGCTGCTCAACGGTCTGGTGAAGGCGTGCGAGAAACGCCCGGTTTCGCTGATGCAGCTGGAACAGATCGTCGATTACGTCGAGCAGAAGCTGTTCAGCTCGCTCGAAAGCGAGGTTTCCAGCAAGGTCATCGG
>ENA-UPXC01000221-UPXC01000221.1-human-gut-metagenome-genome-assembly--contig:-NODE-221-length-93885-cov-48.983818_pt1 | contig 93885 bp, 94 predicted proteins | sample MGYA00250047_ERZ773371 | MGnify/ENA primary metagenome ERZ773371 (study PRJEB29103, sample SAMN06111975) | human gut metagenome | biome: human gut; feature: ankylosing spondylitis patient; material... | reverse complement strand
TCCATATCTTCCAAAGAGAACTCAACCCGAATCTTTTTCGAGTCGACCTCACCCTTGGAAAGCAAGACAACCGTCTCAACATGAGTACCAAATCAGAACATATCCCCACAAAATTGCGGAAATATGGGCAATATTTATACAATACTAATACTGCTCGTGCATCCTTTTTCCCACAAAATATAAATTTACAATATTTTAATATAATTATAATATAAGAAAATCACATTATATATTAAATTCCCAAGAAAGCACATATCTATTTCCCTGAATAGGTCGTTGTATTGTAACATCTATTGGACCATCACAATTCAGCACCTTATTTTCCATAGGTATTCGTGAGGCCGTCGCGGAAAAATTTTGTAAGACTGCTTTAGCTATCTTCTGTGACAGATTTGTTTCAATTTTAAAAACAATTAATTCTATTGGAATATTAACAGCACAGCTAACATATCTAGGGTCGATATTTTCACTATTATCTAAAGAATATTCTATTTCAATTGTATACTCCTCGCCTCTACTTAATGGGTGGTCAAATTGTAAAATGCATGCCGTATATGTCAAATTTTCTTGAAAAGACTTAAGCAAAATTGCATTTTCTATATTTTTAATTACAGACTTCCCTTTCCAACCAAAACGGTCTATCATACAAGAATAATCATTAATTAAAGAACGTATCGTTAATATCTTTTTTACCAATATTTCCGAAGAATCCGTATAACAAAATTGTATTTCATATTTCGTAACAATATGAGGCCACCCTTTATCTCTAGCATCTACTAAAGGATTATTAGTAAAGTATGATATTAAATGCTCAAGAAGCAACTGTTTAAATTGGGGTTTACTCTTAAATTCTGTATATAATCCCTTTTTCCCATATTTTTTCTTAAAATCTCGTACCTTCTGTACTTCTTCCAATATTAAATTATTTGTTTCCGTGCTTTTATTTTGAAAATATAAAAAAATTTGTTTACCAGAAGATATCATTTTTTCTATTTCTTCTTCCGTTCCCGAACCATATCTCGATGTTGCTGTTCCAAAAACATTACCAAAAACCGCAATAACAGCATCTGCATTATCTACTATTTGACGATTAATAATATCTTGCGGTGTATCACCATATTCAGGATATGAACTATCTTTCCAATAAAGAATCCTTATTGAAACTCCTATTTTAAATCCATAATTTGTATTAAAATTGTATACTATGTCTTTTATGGTATTTATAAAACCTCTATTTTCTATATCCGATGGACAAGAAATAAGTACATCAAATTGAACCAAATCTCTCATATAGCTTCCTCTCTTTGAAAACTTCCAGTGTTAAAATATTAGCCACCTAATTTTATTAAACTATTTTAAAGTATTTCAACGCATCCTTTATCGCTTCCACTTTCTCCGATGTCGGATGTTTCCTCCGCTGTTTCAATTCCTCTACCGCATTAGTGGCATCATACATTGGCAAACCTAAATCCCGTTTTACCTCTGCGATATATGCGGTATGTACCTTGAAGCCGTATTTCGCTTCTATGTACTCCTTAATCATTTTGTAGGTCACTTTTTCTTTGGGCTTGTACGCTTCGGCTCTTTTAGCAATACTATCTACCGGAATCTTGCCCTCGCCCTCTCCAAACTCCACATCAATGTGGATATAACTGTCGGCTTTTTTGTGGGACAAAAGAACTACCGTCTCAACGTGCACCGTCTGTTGAAACTTCTGTTTTTCCGTATCTCTTACGCTCTTGTTAAACCTTGCAAGCCTTGAAAAATCAAGGTTTTATAATAAGTTCAGAGTTAAAAATCTTTGCAGTTCTTTGTATATCTTGTGGGGCGGTGGCAAAATGACGGCATTGCCACCACTGAACACACCGCACGTTATTTTCATCTGCTTCATCAGTATTTTACCATGCTACAACACCGCTGACAACTCATATAAGCGTTATATGGGGCATTTCTACCCTATACCCTTATATTTTATCATTGACGGTCTTTAGGCTTTCTGACAAGGCATATAAGAATAGCAACCAACAAGACCGCCTGAATGATCTGCAACCAATCCATGCTGCTGCCATTGGCTGAATCATCCACCAATGTCTGTTGCTGATCTGCGTTGATAGTGATGTTATATTTTCCATCCACCAATTCAATCTTGCAGTCAACACTCTTTGCATCAATGCTAAAATTCTGCACCGGGTCAGCATCCTTGACCGCCTTGGGTGCTTCGTCAGTCTGTGTGACTGTATCCCCGTTATTGGGATAAACAATATATGTATTGCTTTCATGTTGTGGGGTGCTGTCCTGAATGGTGGGTTGTGATGTGTCCCCGTTTGCTACCTGATAATAGTTATTTGTGGTATTAGTTGTTGTGGTGGTATTGGTGTCTCCTGTGCTGTTCACTTTTGAATTATCAACCCGGCTGCTTGAATTGTCCGTTGTTGTGTTGGTTGTGGTGCTATTCACTGTGTCACCATTGCTGACATTGCTTGTATTGGTGCTTGAATTATCTGTATTTGTCACATTATCAGATTTTGACGGTTCAGTTTTATCATCAGGTTCTTCTTTTCCCGGTTTTGTCGGTTCAGGTGTTTCACTTGGTTCTGTTCCGGGTTCAATTTCACCCGGTTTTTCCGGGTCTGTTGGTGTTGATGGTTCAGAAGGTTCTGACGGCTCAACCGGGTCTGTTGGTTCTGTTGGGTCAGGTGTTTCCGGCTGCTTTTCTGAATAGTTCAATTTCAACAGTGCATTTTCATTTGTTGGGGTCACATCCGGGATATAAATATTTTCATCAAAATCATAGTCACATACCCAACCATTCACTTCAATATTGTCACTGCTGAACAGTTCATTGAGTTGTTCAACAGTATCTTTCAGAGTTGTCACACCTGAAACCTTTGTTGCGACATCAGCACCACCATTCACCGCACTATTTGCATATATTTTCGTGCCTATTATGGTCATATTCCCGGCATTGCTGACCCCACCGCCAAAATCATGTGCAGTGTTCCCAGTGATCTCACTGCCTGATATGGTACAGGTTGCAGCATACGAACTGTTATAAACAGCACCGCCACAACTTACTGCACCACCATTTTTTATAATGCAGTCATTGATTTCAACCTGTGCATCACCATCTATGTTAATAGCACCACCCTCAAGGGCATAACAGTTTTCAAAAGTACAGGTATTGAACACACATGAACCTGATTGAACTTTTACCGCACCGCCAACACTTCCACTGCTTGAAAGATTTTCCTTGCTTCCAAAATTTTTGAACGTGCAATTTGTAAAGGTTGTTTCATGTTGGCTTGTTATCCAAGAATATGATGATACAATCCCACCGCCGTCAAAGGTTGTGTTCATCACTTCTTCATGCGTATAGCCGAAAATGATATAACCATCTGCTGAACCTCTTTCAATCGTCAAGTGCTTGGAACTGCTGCCGATCTTAACAACATCACCCAAATCAACTACACCGTAAACAGCAATTACATCCCCATCCTGTGAATACTGCACTGCATTCTTAAAATCATACCAATCTGATACTACATGAACAGTTGGTGTTGTTTCTGCTTTTACTGCCATGCTTAACAGATTCACACATAACAGGCATACCACAAGCATACTAACCACAATCTTCTTTTTCTTCATCTTCTGAAACCTCCAAAATAATATTCCCCATGCAAAAGGGTAAAAGTATTATATCAGGGTTTCATATAACGCTTATATAAACGCTTGGTTTAATTGATTGATAACTTGTTAAGGTATTAAAAAAGCACGGTCAAATAACCGTGCTTTTTAGTCCCAATGTTCCCCGTCTTTGGGGTATAATTCCAAAATATCATAAAAAGTTGGAATATCTGCAATCTGTTTTCCATCTTTCAATGCTGTCAAAACTGCAATCTTTTCATCCAGTAGTTCGTCACTATCTAAATCAAAAAATTGTGTCATTGTAGGTGGGAAATCAACTTCTGAAAACAACTGTCTGACTTTTATGCCCTTTTCATTTTCCATATACTCTGCAAATTCTTTCTTTAATTCTTCCGGGGCATCCTCTGTCAGATGCCAGTTGTCAGGTTCAGGGACAAAATAAGGACTGTCCCAAAATGAAGGAATTGATTGTGACATATTACTTCACCCCTTTTTTATTTGCCTTAATAATATCATCTTTCAAGGCAAAACAAAAGTCCCTGATCTGCACCAAGGACTTTTGCACTGTTGGGGTTATTCATGCACCCCTTCCGTCATATTGTCTACCGCTTCATTGACTGAATCTGTCAGTTTGGTCATAAAACCGTCAATGTCATCACCGCTGTTCACGGTGTTCTGCATACCTGACATATCAACATTGATTTCAGCGGTTGTGAATCTGTTAATTGCTTCTTGTTCTGCAATATCACGCAAATACTTCAATTCTTCCTCTGATACTTCCAAAGAATCCTTGATTTTACCTGTGTTATCGTCAATACTTCCAACACCGTCACCAATGCCGGAATTTGCTATTACATCATTGAAACCATCAGCATATGATGCCGGGTCAGGTACTTCCGTTTTACCAAACAAGTCTGACAAACTGAAATTTGATACTTTATCAGCAATACCATCCCCCCATGCTGCCCCCGCATTGAAAGCATCTGATGCCCAACCGTCCTGAAACGCATCAAAGGTTGTGAAACCTTCATTGAACGCATCTGAAATACTGGTGTAGTCCTCTTTGTTTCCGGCTGCTTCACTTGCCTTGGCTGCATAGTCATCTGCTGCTGAACTGATGCCTGAATAATCAAAACTTACAAACGGCAACTTGTTCAAGGCTGCTGCTATATTTTCAATTACTGAACAGGCGGTTGATAACAGATTGTAAAACCATGACTGTACGTTGCAGATAGCATTGTGAAATGCCGTCATCATATTGGATGCAAGTGCTGCAATGGCGTTACCAATACCCAAAGCAATGTTTGCCACGGTAAGACCCAAGTTCTTGAAGAGCTGAATCACCACGTTCACACCACCAGTAATCACACCGAACCCTGAATTTGCAATACCTGTCATTTTTGCAATCGCATTACATACGGCAAAAATTATTGCAATAAGTGCGATCAGCAACATAATAATCCAAACAACAGGACACGCATACAATGCACCGTTATAACCCATCTGTGCAGCAGTTGCAGCCATTGTCTGACCAGTAAGTGCAGCCATAACACCGATTTTTGCAGACATTGCAACTGAATGAATTGCTGTTGCAGCAGCGGATGCAATTTCTATTCCCTTCACAATGCCAAGGTATGCTGCATATACCGCCAACGCACCAATAACACCATAAATGATAGGACTAATCACTGACCAGTTATCAGCAATAAAACCGCCAACTGTTCCAATCAGGTCAAAAATGTTCAATACGATATTTGCAAGTACTGCCATTGCTTCAATCGCACCATTTACAAAAGTCTGAACCGCCTGACTGTTCGCCAAATCGTTGATTCTTTGCAATACTGGACGGAACGCAACCAAAGCACTGTTTTTCATGCTCTGCCAAACATCTGCCCACGTCATAGGTAATGTTTCAAAGGCTGCGTTTGTCTGATCTGCTGCACCAAGCATTGCTGCAATAATTATATCAGATGTAACTTGTCCCTCTGCTGCAAGGTCTTTAAGTTCTCCTTGGGTAATTCCCATATACTCAGCAATCGTTTTTGTTACCGCTGAACCGTTTTCCATAACAGAAGTAAGTTCATCACCATTCAGGCAACCTTTGGCTAACGATTGCGTCAACTGTAACATTGCTGCACTTGCTTCCTGTGTAGATGCTCCTGAAAGTTTCATCTGCTTGTTCAACTGTTCAGCAAAAACAACAATCTGTTCTGAACTGCTGAAAGCATCGCCCGCAAGATTTCCGATTTTGGCAACATTTGCAGCCATATCAGAAAATGCCCCCCTTGAATTTTGTGCAGCAGCATAAACCATGTTAGTCAATTCTTCCGTTGATTGCAGTTTATCATTCATCAGGTTTAATCTTGCTGTTGTGCTTGCAAGTTCGTCTGAAATGTTCAGTGCTTTCCCAACTGACTGAATACTGACATAGGCTGCAACTGCCCGTTTGATGGTGTTGGTCAGTTCATTTGCCTGTTGTGTACCGCTTGCAATTTCTTGATTGAAACGCCCCTGTTCATCCACATTGTCACGGATGTACCTTTCTGTGTTGCCAACCGTCTGTGACAAACGCAAATAGGCATCATTGGCAGCAGAAACATCCATGTTCTGCATTGCCTGATTCAGTGAATTTTGTTCCTGAATAGCCTGATTCAACTGCATACGCAACTGTTCCAGTTCTGCATTTGCATTGTCTGCCCCAACATTTACCGGGTTGTTCTCAATCTGCTGAATCCGCTGCTGAATTGCAGATAACCGCTGTTGCATGGTGTTCATGTCCTGAACTGCTGCATCCGGCAGTATATCCATTCCCTGTGCGGTCTGTGAAATCCTTGCCTGTGTGGTGTTCAGTGTGTTCAACATATCGTTTGCACTCTGAACTTCTTGCTGAAATCGTTCAACACCTGTTCCTGTGAACACATCCAAGTTGTCAGATTCCCACTGAATCGGTACGTTGATAGGGTCAGGGGGTGCGTTTGGTTGAATTTCAGGTCTGATTGGTTCAGGATTTTCAACCAAAGGGTCAGGAAGTATTGGGTTCACATCCACGTTTATAACCTGACCGTTTCCCCCATCCACAACAGGCGGTGCAATATCAGGTGCGTTCTGATTGCATGCTGCATTTAATTCATCAACAGCATCAGCCATCTGTTCAATTTCATTCCGTGCTACTTCAAGGTTGCCTGTATCAACATCAGCATTCATTGACTGTTCTAAATCGTACAGACTTGAAACAGCAGTATTCACGGAATTGATAATTCCATACATAACACCTGAAAAATTGTCTTGTAGTTCAATACCTGTTTGAATGGATGACATTCATTCACCTTCTTTCTAAAAATTTCTTTGCTTTATTTTTGACTTTATCTAAAAGTGTAGGCTTGGGAAGGCTTGCAATATATTCAGCCTTTACACACCGTCTTTTTATTTCCCACTCCAACACATTAAGATACATTTTTACATATGCATCAGGGGTTTCCACCTTCTGCATCTTCTGCCGTGCATATTCCAGTTGTTCATCTGTATGCCCCATAACACGCAACAGCATATTTCTTGTGACTTTATAAGCCGGGGCAGCGGTATTCAAAACCAAAATACCCTGATTAGTCAGATAAATTTCTTTATCCAATGATGTCCCCGGTAACAGGGTCAGTTCTTTGATATACCCGGCATGAACATAATGCTGATTGACACACCAAAGATTTTCATTCACAACTTCAATGTTCCCGTTCATACTGTGTCCCCCCTGTTCCAACCAATGCATCAACCTCTGTAATGATCTTCTGTAATTTGCTGATGTATGATCTTAACAACTGCTGACAGTAAATAGAATTTTTGATGTGCTTCTGATACTTTCCATTTGCTTCTTTCAGTTTCAAAAGCTGCAACTGAATCATTTCCATAAGCACTGAACTTTGTTCAATGGCTGTTTTTCTTTCAGGTGTCACCCAGTCCTTTGTAATTGTCCCGGCTGTACTCTGCTGAACAATGTTCATCAGGCGTTCAGCCTGAATTGAATACCCAAGACAAACATTTTCAAATCGTTCCTGATTATCCATGAAAAGGAAATTGTTCACCTTGACGGGTTTATTCACTGAATTTCTTTTCAAACTGTTTTCAATATGTTTCAGTTCCTTCCTGTTATGACGTACTGTTTTCATCATTTCTTGCCCCTTTCTGACCTCATATAACCGCCATATAGCAGTTATTGGTTGTCCTGTGCTGAATCGTCTGTATTATCAAATATTTCCGGGTGGCAGTCGGCAAATGCATCAATAGCATCCCGCAACAAAAACTTACGGTTATACTGACCTCTGAACGGTTTCAAATTGACTTCTTTACGTGCCACATCATAAGACTTCCGTTCAATAAATATCTTGTAAAGCATTTGATTATATGGCAGACCACGCACCTGTTGAATTTCTCTTTGCAGATTCCATTGTTGCATTTGCAATTCTGCAATCTTGTTATTGATTTTTTCCTCTGTGTCAACCATTCCAATGATTGCATTCTCCAACCCTTGCCCGGAATGTGAAGTCTGAACTTTAACGGGTGATATAGCCATAGTTGTTGAAGTTGCCCGGTCAAAAAATTCTGACCGTTTTTCATATAACTGTGTGATCTGCCTTTGTATATCACGCCCACGTTGCAAATATTGCTTTGCAATCATGTGTTTTTCTTTTTTCGTCACTCCCTTTTTCCCACCTTCCTGACAAATAAGGGTGCAGCATTACACCGCACCCTTGAAGTCTTTGATTATTTGAAAAATCCCGGATATTCCAAAGACACCTGTTCATATAATTTTCCAACCTTCATCATGCTGTCACTAAGGCAAAGTGTAATATATGGCGTTGTGTCTGATAATCTGTTGATAACTGAACCATTATAGTCAGGCTCTCCATGCAGTCCGGCACTAACAAGTAGCGGAACATTTAACGCACTTTTTACTTCTGCAAAAGTATCTTCATAGCCAATAATTGCACCCGTCCGACCAATATAATCATCCAACAGGTCAATGCATTCAGGATTATATGATGCTTCTAATGCAAGGGCACGGTCATTTTTACTTCTGAACATGGTTTCAATCATTTTCAAAGTTGAACGTGACCCCTTGATTGGTTCTAATGCAGTACGCAACACTTCAGCAGTCAACCCAGTACCGCACATTTCAATGACCTTTAATACATTGGCAACTTCCTGTGGGTCTGCCTTTTCATCATCTGTTATATTGATCTGATAGGTATTCACAAACTGCTGCACAACCTCTTTCAGTTCATTGGTCTTTTCCTGATTGATCGTATTCAGTTCTTCTCTTAATTTCTTCAACAGTTCTTCTCTGCCGTATTCTGAATATCTACGATCTGTATTTAATTTCTGAATTGCATCAGCAATTTCCTTTGTTCCTTCTCTGTGCTGATGTATGATCGTTACCACCTGTTTGGCACAAGTTTCATAAAATTTTTCTGCCATGTTTTTTCACCTCTTTCTTTTAATGACTGATAATACAACCGCCACCCAGTAAATCATTGGTTAATTCTCCCGGCTTAAACTCTGAAATATGTTTCCAAAGATTCATGCTCTGATCGTCAGACAAGATTCCCCTGAATCTTTCAATTTCTGAATCAATGTACTGTTTGATGTTTGCCTTTTCAGATAATGCCCTTGCAAAGTTATCTGCTGCATTTCTGTCAACTGGTACATCATACCCCGCATAGACTGCTGCATCTTCTTTCATTCCGGGCATAAGAGCCGGGGCATGAAAAAACAGATATACAAACGCATCTGCAAATTTCTTTTCCTGTTCTGTAAGGTTATTCATTGCTTATATCCTTCCTTTCTGTGATTTTCGTTTTTATTTAATTCTACCACATATTGTATCTATTTCTATATTACGATACCATATTTAGTATTTTTATTAAAAATTTCCATAGACAACAAAACCCTGATGTGTTATATTATTTATGCTTAATTTCAAAGTTATTGCTGAAAGCAAAAAAGCAAACCCCCGTGTTGATCTTGTCCAATGCGGGGGTTTTGCTATACTCTGTTCATTCTCTGTGTCCTTTCTGCACATAAAAACAACCGCCTGTGACCTTATATAACGGTCATATAGCGGTTGTTTCTGTGTCTGGGATAATTTCTATGTCTTTTTCTCTGTAATCTTATATAAAGCACTTGGTGTTAATCCATATTTACGTTCTAACTCATCCCAAGAATACCCATGATAAAAGTCTTTCATAATTGCTTCACGCTGTTCTTCCTTGGAAATAAACCCGCCCCGGGTATAGTCCCCAAAAGTCAGGTGTTCTTGGTTGAGAAGTTCAGCAATAACCCTGAACTGTTCAACACCTATTTTTTCCCTTAGAATCTGCAAGTTTCTTGTATTTCTGTTCATTCACCTTGTCCTTCCTGTCAGGGTTTCCACAATGTAACCATTCGGAAACCCCAACCATTCAAAACCGCTATTTTCCTATGTTTCTTGTCATCCGGCAGCAGTTAAAACCACCATTTGCCACCCTGATGCCGTCCAAAACATCAGTTATCTTCATTTTCATTTAGAATACGCTCTAATTCAGCAATCTTCTTTTCCTGATCGTCAACCCTGATACCGCTTAAAATCACGTTACACGTTGCAGTGATGCTATTAGCGGTCTTGGTATCAATTTCCCCCTTATAGGTCATATTGGCAACCTTTGCCAGTGCTTTTCTGATATTGTCCGGGGTATCAAGTTTCAAATTTCTTTTTGCCATTCTATTCACCTTCTTTCAGTAACCATAAACCATCAACCGCTGCTAATATTTCTTTAATGCGTTCATCAGATGGATTGCCGTTCACAAGTTCACTCAACTGTTCAGTAGTCATCCTTTCAAATACTTCCTTTTTCCTAATCTGTGCTTTTGTATCAGCCTGAACCATTGCAGCCTTTACCAATCTATCAAGTTTTTTCACAACATCACCGCCTATTCTTTCAGATCATCAATAAATATTCGTAGGTCTTTATCATTCGGGTATTTTTCAGCAAGTTCTTCCAATGCTTTCATAGCATCATCAACAGATTCACAAGTGCTACATATTGCCTGTGTTATACCGCTGCCCTTTTTTCCGTTCCAAATATCACCCCTTGCAACCCATTTACCCGGTTCTTCTTCTGATGGATAAATAAAAGCAACTGCAAGGCGTTCATATCCACATTTTTTCTTTGCTTTAATTATCAATCTATCTACTTTTTTCATGTATCTTTTACCTTCTTTCTTCCCAAACATAGGGGGTGTATATAACAGAATCCCTTTATTTTCCTATGTTTCAGGGACTTTTTCACGGCAAAACCGTATATAAAAAGCCTTTGTTTTAATGCCATTTCTTGCATTTTGGTATTTAAAAACCGCCATTTTATAATGCAGTTACTTCCGGGTGCATCTGATAGCAAACTTGACAACATCCGTGATATTCAGATCACAATTCACATCAAATCTTTCACTTCTTCCCTGTAATTCCATCAGTTTATTCACCAACAGAATGAAACTAACACGTTCCACCCAAGAATCTTGTAACAATGTTTCAACCTTGTCATGCAGTGCCGGACTTCCAAGCAGCAAATTATATTCACCATTATCTGCTACCACCTTCACCCGGACTTCATCAGCATTAAGATAATCACCTTTTACATCCCATTCAACACTTGATATTTCCTTGATTTCTCTAACTTTTTCAATAAACTGTTCACCTGTCATCTTCCTTCAATCCTTTCTGTTCACTGGTAGCAAAAGGTAGCAGAGTAGCAAATAATTCTTATTTTATTTATTTTTTCTTTTTTACTATCTATAACTGATTAAAAAATATTAAAATAATAAAGAAGTTTGAAGTATTTGCTACCATTTGCTACCTCTTTATTTTATACGGCTTTTTGTTGCTACCTTATTTGTTACTATTCGCTACCTTCTGCTACTTTCACATACATTCTTACGTTTTTACCGCTGATCTTCTTCTGTTTACTTTCAACACCAAACAGGCTTTTCAGGGTTCTTCCAAATACTGTATTGCTTTCCGGCTGAAAATTGTTTTCTGCACAATACACCTGATACCTTTTATAAATTGCCGTTGCTGTTTCCCTGAAAATATAATCAGCACCATCCTGTTCATTGCATTCCCGGAAAAATCCCTTTACAGGATTATTGAAATCTTCATATTCTTCAATTTCCTTCTGTACCTTCTTTGATTCAGTAAAATGATTATTTTTTACTACCCTTTTTAGTCCTTCCACACCAAGCCTGATAAGATATTCAACTGATGCAGATTGTGTCAGATCACTTTTTATGTTAGGGTTGTAATCTGCATCTGATTCACTGAACCGTGCATTGAATGGAATAATAACCAAACGCCTAAGTACCGCCCCGGTCTTGTCCTTGATTCTTGGCATATTGTTAGCAGAAAAAATTAGTTTCACATAAGGGTTGAACTCAAACGGGTCTTGACTTTTCTTTTCAACCTGAATCCTTCCCCCGTCAGTGATCTTCTTGAAAAGGGATGCATCCGGGACAAATTCATCAGATATATCATCACCAATATTTGCCAATTTTCCAAACAGTGATGCCTTGCTGAATCTGTCCCCCAAGTTCTTCAAATCCAATGATGCAACATTATGTTCACCAAGCAGCACCGTCAGGACTTTCAGAAATGTACTTTTACCGTTTGACTTGTCACCTGTCAGGATGAACGCCTTGTTGAAGGTGTTTGCTCTGTAAAAGCAGTAACCAATACATTCTTCCAACAACGCCCTGATTGCTGTATCACCACACGCTAACTTGTTCAGTGTACTGTCTGCCAGTTCAGAATAGGCATCCGGCTTGTAGTCCCAAGGAATCTTATTGGTAATAACAATGTCCGTGCTGAATGGTTTCAGTTCCCCGGTCACAAGGTCATATACACCGTTGTTGAAAGCAATCAGGTTTGCATCTGACTGTTCTTTTTCTTCTGTCATGTCATACATATAATCAATAACTTCTGTCTTTTGACTTTTCTTGATGTTGGGAATGTATGAACGCATTACCCCGGCAATCACATTCATATCACTGCAATATATCCCGTCTTTGTATATGTGCAACTGTCCGTTGATCTTCACTATATGATGGTTGTTAATCATGTAGTTGGCAAACTTGTCAAACAGGAATGTACTGCCAAGGAAAAAAACAGGTTTCTGAAAAGCATCATCACGCAAGATCACTTCCAGTTCATCATCTGACAGCGGTTGTTTCAGAACAAACTTGTTCAGGATGCGGATGCACTCACGGGTTTCTTCAACCGTGAAATCATTTGCAGTCAGGGTCAGGATGTAATTGAAAAGTGCCTGATTCCTTCCGTCCCCGGCATCCATATCAACAAAGTCTGCGGTTGCCTTGACCGGGAACAACCACTTGGGAACTTCCTGATACTTTCCACCTTCTTCAATGTCCCATTCACAAAACCTTTCTTCACCGTCAATCTTGATAACCTCATAGGATAACTTACTGCCGACTTTTATATCAGCAGTAAGACCAACCGCCAACTGAACGTGTGTCCTGTTCCTTGCAATAGTATGATTCTTGAAAAGAAAGTGTTTTCCCCTACTGGTACAAAGGACTTTACAGTCAAGTTGCAGTTCTTCCACAATGTTCATCAGAATTTCAGATTGGTCAGAATCATCAATGTCGATAAGGATAGTGTCATCAGCCAAAACCCCGCCGAACCCGTTCAGGTTCTTCACTTCATCATAGGTTTTCCATGTGGTTCTGTTTTTCAATTTTTCAATGCTTGCCTTGCCCTTGGTTTCTATGAACCCTTTATATAATTTGCTCATAATCATCTATCACCCCTTACTTTCCGCAAGAGTTGATAACCTCAAGAATCTTTTGCTTTTCTTCTTCCGGTAATTCTTTCCTCAATTTTCTATTGACAGTGTTTTCACTCACACCAAGCAATTCACCAAGTTTCCACTGTGTGATTCCCTTCTGTTTCATTGCATTACGAATTTCTTTGTTTCTCATATCATTCATTCCTTTCAATTTATAAAATTTAGTGTTGACTTTCACCACCACCACCACTATAATGCAATTATAAGGTATTCACATGAATACTTTCAAGGTACTCAAAAGTACCAATTTATGAACAAAGCAAGTAGGAAGGACACGGGTGAAGCGATAGGGCTACACGCAAGTGACATGGTGGTCAGGCTGCCGGATAGCAGATAGAGCGTGTGAAGAATAAACATGACCCGTCAAAGTAGTTGAAGAAAACAGGAACGGTAGGGCAAGAAAGCACAGTGTACCGCACTATTTGAAGAAAGCGGACAGGCTGAACCAATCGGCACTTTACCCCTAAAACAAGAAACCGTTAAGTGGAAGAATCAACCGCACGAGATGACACAGCACTTTGTTCAAATTCCAATGAAAGGGGGCAAATGATTGACCAAGCGGATGTATAACGCATCTGTTATTGCCGAACGTATCAAAACACTAAGAAAAGAAAAAGGCATCACCCAAAAAGAACTTGCTGACGGTGCAAAAATTGGTTTAAGTACAGTCAAGCAATATGAAACCGGGAAACGTGTTCCTGAAAAACACAATCTTTCACTTATTGCAAACTACTTTGGTGTTCTTGAAGGTTGGATTGTAGGTGATACCCCATATAAAACCATCTTTGAAAAAATAGATGGTGAACTGGGTGAAGAAAGGCTTTCAGATCTTCGGAATCAAGTTGAAATTCTAACATGGTTAGAACATAACTTTGATTTTCATTGTGAAGATTACACGGCTGAACAGTTGCAAAAACTTGATGAAGAAATCAGAGAATTTATAAAATTTAAGATTTCTCAATTACAAAAACAATAACCTTCTGTCACAGGTGTTGCAGCACCTTGAAGGTCAAGGAATAGGGATAATCAAACACATGAAAGGATGGGAACTATATGCGTTATAGAATTGAATACGCAAGTGGTAAATGTTGCAGTTTTGCCAACAGTAGAACAGACCTGATTGACAGGTTGAAACTGCTGAAAGATGAAACCATCAGTGACATTCGAAAAATTTATAAAAGCGGTGTTTCTGATTCTGTTATGGAACAGTACAAAAAATATATTCTGAAAGGATGAGTGATATTCATGGGAAAAGTAATCAATATAGAAGATCATAGATATAACATCATTCACCCGGATGAAGCACATACCCGGTGGGAGTTTTCTATTGATCCTGACAGGAAGGAAAAACCTTATATTACTATAAAATGTGGAGTAATGTACGGCTTTAATGGGTGGACGGTTTATATTTTCTGTTCTTCATATGATGAAATGCTTCAATGCAGAACACAAGCAATGGAACAGTTAAAGCAGCAAATTCCACTCATGGGATAATTCAAGAAAGGACGGTTAGAAACTATGAAAGAAAATACTATTAACCTTAATGAGATTGATCTTAACAATCAGACTGCATTGAGTATTTTAACAGCAGCGTCTAAGGCAATCGCATATGAAGAAGATACAGTTAATATTGATCTGATGATTGATGCAGCAATCCGCTATTTACAAGATACTAACACAATGTTGAAAGAACTGTAAAAATTGACCCCATACACCGTTGCAGCGGTTCAGGGGTCGGGATAACCAAACACCAACCAAGGAATAGGATGATATAGGCTATGCACCACAATTATATCATCCATTACCTATAAATTCAATTACAGAAAGGATGATATTATGAAAGGTTCAGTAAGAAAAAGGGGTGCAACATGGTCATACTATTTTGACCTTGGAAAAGTTGACGGAAAACGCAAAAGGAAAGAAAAGAAAGGATTCCGCACCAAGAAAGAAGCAGAAGCAGCACTTGCCAAGGCTTTGCATGAATACAACAATGCCGGGGCAGTCTTTGAACCTACTGAAATCACGGTTGCTGACTACCTGAACCAGTGGTTTGACCTGTACTGCAAGACCAACCTGAAATATAATACACAAGTCGGTTATTTGCGAATCATTCAGGGGCATTTGATTCCCAAGTTTGGCGTGTACCGCTTGAAAGCAATCACCCCGGCAATATTACAGGAATATGCTGTTGAACTGAAAATGAACGGCAATTCTAAAAGTCACATGATCGGCATTTTGTCCGTATTCAGTGCAGCACTAAACTATGCTGTTGAACCAATGCACTATATCACTTCAAACCCTATGCAGTATGTCAAATTTCCCAAGGTTGAAAAAGCACCAAGGGAACGCATCATTTTAACCTTGGACGAATGGCAGCAGATCATTGACCGTTTCCCGCCTGATTCCCGCTTTCATATTCCGCTTATGATCGGTTTTTATACTGGTTTGCGTATCTCTGAAACCTTTGCCCTGACTTGGGATGATATAGACCTTGATAACCGCACCATCAGCGTCAACAAGCAGATTGTAAAGCGTAACTTTGGGGCAGATGTCAGAAAGGTTGTTGAACAGAAGGGGAAAAAAGAACAGCGGTCATCATGGTACTTTGGCACAACCAAAACTGTCACATCAAACAGAACTGTGAAGTTTGGTGAAACCCTGTACCGGGCGTTGAAGGCTGAAAAGGTCAGACAGGCAAAGAATGAAATGAAGTACGGTGAATATTACACCATCCATGTCATCAAGGTTGAAAAGGATGAAAAAGGCAATGATATGAAGCGCATAGTTCCAATTCAGAAGTGTATCAATTCGCCTTTGCCACGGGTTCGCATGGTCTGCATTGCAGAAAACGGTCAATATACTTCAACGGATTCCTTCAAATTCTGTTCAAGGGTCATCCATAAAGAACTGCTGCTTGCCTTTGATTACCATTCATTACGGCACACCCACGCCACACTACTGATTGAAAACGGTGCGGATGTGAAGGACGTACAGACCCGGTTAGGACACACCAACATTGAAACCACCTTGCAGACCTATGTGCATGATACTGAAAAGATGGTTGAACGCTCTGTTGATCTGTTTGAACAGGTGACACAGGCAAAAACATCATAACAACTACATAAAGACCTGAAAAAGCACTGAATCCGGCAATAGTTCAACGGGTTCAGTGCTTTTCTTGTGTTCAGTGATGTTTTTCAGAATTAGGGTGGCAAATGGGTGGCAATCCGACATTTCCGACACCATAAAAACCTTGAAAATGCTTATTTTATGCGGGTTAAAAGGCAGACTGTCTCCACATGCACCGTATTCGGAAACATATCCACGCACTGCACCTTATCCACGACATACCCCCGCGCCAGCAGCACCTCCAGATCCCGCGCCAGACTCGTTGGCTTACACGAAATATAAATCATATGATCCACACCATAATTGATAATCTTTTCCAGCGCCTTCGGATGAATACCATCCCTTGGCGGATCGAGCACAATATAATCCGGCCGTTCCTCAATCGTATCGAGCACCTTTAAGACGTCACCCGCCAAAAATTCACAGTTGTCCAGATGATTAAGTGCCGCATTCTCTTTTGCGGCCTCTACCGCTTCCTCGATGATCTCCACGCCCACAACTTTTTTGCAGACCGGAGCGAGCATCTGTGCGATCGTACCGGTACCGCTGTACAGATCATAAACGGTCTTGTCTGCCAGCATGTCCGGATTATCCCCAAGGATAAATTCCCGGGCTGTGGAATAAAGCACTTCTGCTCCGAGAGAGTTTGTCTGGAAAAAAGAAAACGGTGAAATCTGAAAACGCAGTCCCAACAGCTCCTCATAAAAATAATCCTGTCCGAAAAGTACTTCCGTTCCTTCGTTTTTTACGACATCCGCCACGCTGTCATTTTTTGTGTGGAGTACTCCTTTTAAGGTTCCTTCCAGGGAAAGTGCCAGAAGTACATCTTTCCATCCGGCTAAAAGCTGCTTTTCTTTTTCTTCGTTTACCGTTCCGGCATGTGGACATCTGCCCTGCTTTTCCAGCAATGCAGCCTCTATCTTTGCACGCTCGTCCGGCTCCTGCTCCTGTACATTTCTCCAATCCTGCGTCGTAGTGATCAGATCAACTAAAATCTCTCCGGTCTTTACTGCCTTTCGCACAAGAAGATGGCGCAGATACCCGGTATGACGCAGTCTGTGATAGAAGAAGATTTCCTGCTCCCTGAAATAAGCGAGCGTTGCCATGAGAATCGCACGGAAATCGCCATCCACGATCCGGCAGTCCTCTACCGTTACAATATCGTAAAAACTGCCGCGCTTGTGCATTCCAAGTGCCAGCGGTCCGTCCTTGTATTCATCTCCAAATGAAAATTCCATTTTGTTACGGTAAGCAAGCACACGCGGACTGTGTCTGATTGGCAGAAACTCATAAGCACAGGCATCCCCGATCGCCTGCTCTATCATGCCGCGTACCTGTGTCTCCTTGATCTTTAACTGTTCTTCATAAGGCAGACTCTGATACGTACATCCTCCGCACTGTCCGAAATGCCGGCAGGTATCTGCGGTCTCCCATGGCGATTTCTTCACGGTTTCCAGAAGCCGTCCTTCCGCTTTTCCTTTTCGTACCTTATTTACTGCAAAGGAAACACGCTGTCCCGGAATGGTATTCTTGACGATGACGCGTTCTCCCTCGTCTGTCATCACAATCCCTTTGTTCGGGAATTCTACGGTTGTTACGTTTCCTTCTGCAATCTGCCCTTTTTTCATTCTTTTACTCCTCATGCATCATTCTGAATCTTATTTTCTTACAGAAAAAGGGACTACACAACTGCAGTCCCTTCTTTCTTCGTTCGGTTTTCTTTTTCTGCGCACCGCTCAAACTGCCTGAAAGTTCTCACGCTTCCGACAATGATTAGTCCTCTGTCTTGTCTGCGGAAGCATCCTTAGACTCTGCAGCCGGCTCATCATCCTCATCCTCGAAGAAGTCATTGTCGAACTCATCTTCAAAATCGTCCTCAAAATCATCCAGATAATCCGGTGTAAAGAAACGATAAATTCCATAGATTGCTGCTGCAACTGCGACAACGATTCCAATCACGGCGAATACAATCACGAATTTGGAAGGTTTCTTCTCCTCTTCTTCCTGTCTCTTCAAAAACTTATTAAGCTTTGCTGCATCCAAAACATCCCCCACTTTGGTAGATGCTAAAATATCTTCTACTTTACTCATGATGACACTTCTCCTTCCTGCATTTTTAATTACATCCATTATAGCATATCTTTCCCTGTTTTCCTATGAAAAATTTGTGTTTATAAAAAATTTATCATATCTTTTTTAATTTTGCAAAGCTTGCAAACATCTTCTTTGTTCCGACTTTGTCAAAATCTACGGTCACTTCATAGTCCCTGCCCCCGGAAACAATTGCCATGACTTCTCCATCGCCAAATTTGATGTGGCGGACACGATCTCCCACCTGATAGGACAATGCTCCACCCGCGGAACCAAAATCACGCTGGTTTTCCACCTTTGTATATACCGGTTTTGTGGCTTTGGAGGAACGGAAGGTCGATCCATATCCCTCTCCCACTTCTTTTCCATATCCGCTTCCACCATAACTCGGCACCGTCCGGAATGCCTTACGCGCCTTCTGAAATGTGGACTGTTCGATGGGTTCTTCCTTTGTCTTTGGCTCATAAATCTTTCCGGAAAGAAGTTCCGGCGGAATTTCCCTGACAAAACGAGATACTTTTCCATACTGTGTCTGCCCCCGCACCATGCGCACACGCGCGGAAGTGATTGTCAGATTTTTCTTTGCACGGGTAATTCCCACATATGCCAGACGCCGTTCTTCCTCAATCTCGACCTGGGAATTATCACTCGTAATAGACATATAACTCGGAAACAGACCGTCCTCAAGTCCTGCCAGATAGACATTCGGAAATTCGAGTCCCTTCGCGCTATGCAAGGTCATAAGTACCACATAGTCACTGTTTTCGTCAAAACTGTCAATATCCGCAACCAGGGCGACATTTTCCAGAAACCCGTTTAAGGTCGGATCTTCCACTCCCTCAGCGTAATCCACAGCTTTGCTGATCAATTCGTCAATATTTTCAATTCTTGCCTCTGCCTCATCCGTTCCCTCTGCTTCGAGTTCTCTGACATAACCGGTCGTTTCAATGATTTCCTGTAGCAGATCTGCCACCGAAAGCAGCTTTGCCTTTGCTTTCATAGACTGGATAAACAACACAAACGGCCGGATCTTTGCTGCCGCTTTGCCCAGCCCCGGTACCTGTTCTGCCACACAGAGCGCATCATAAAAACTGATCTCCTGCTCCTGGGCATACAATGCCACTTTGTTGATCGATGCAGCACCAATTCCACGTTTTGGGATATTGATGATACGCCGCACCGCCAGATCATCCTGCCCATTGTCGATGGTCTTTAAATATGCCAGCAGATCCTTCACTTCCTTACGGGCGTAGAAATTTACGCCGCCAAAAATTTTATATGGAATATTTGCTGTAATAAAACGTTCCTCAAAGAGACGGGACTGTGCATTGGTACGATAGAGAATGGCACAGTCTTTATACTGATACTCTCCTTTGCGTACCCGCCGGGCAATATCCCTTGCCACAAAATCCGCTTCCTCTGCCGCCGTATCCAGCTGCTCAAAGGTGATCTTGTCCCCGGCTCCATTGTCCGTCCACAGACGCTTTTCCTTTCGCCCCTGATTGTTGGCAATCACAGCATTGGCTGCATCCAGAATATTTTGCGTGCTCCGGTAATTCTGCTCCAGTTTGATCACTGTGGCATCCGGAAAATGATGTTCAAAATTCAGAATATTGTAGATATTCGCTCCCCGGAACTTATAGATAGACTGATCATCATCACCTACAACACAAAGATTCTGGTATTTTAAAGCCAGCAGACGGATCAGTTCAAACTGTGCGGTATTGGTATCCTGATACTCATCCACCATAATATAGCGAAAACGATCCTGATACGAGGCAAGCACCTCTTTGTCCAGTTTGAACAGTTCCACGGTTTTCATGATCAGATCATCAAAATCCAATGCATTATTCTGCTTTAACGCCTGCTGATATTCCCGGTAAACCTGGGCCTGTTTTCGTTTCACATAATCGCCTGCCGCGCGCGTCTCAAATTCGATCGGATCGATCAGCTCATCTTTTGCGGAGGAAATAGCAGAAAGAAACATTTTCTCTTTGTACATTTTCGTATCGATTTCCAGACGTTTGCAGATATCCTTCATCAGAGTCTTCTGATCATCGGAATCGTAGATGGTAAAATTGGTGCCAAACCCCAGCCTGTCAATATATCTGCGCAAAATACGCACACAGGTGGAATGGAATGTGCACACCCAGATACTTTCCGAACCATATCCCACCATCTGGTCAATACGCTCCCGCATCTCCCCTGCCGCTTTATTGGTAAACGTGATTGCCATGATATTGTAGGGATTAACCCCGCATTCCTCAATCAGATATGCCGTACGATGTGTCAGTACTCTGGTTTTTCCGGACCCGGCACCTGCCAGAATCAGAAGCGGTCCGTCGGTTGCCATCACAGCCTGCCGCTGTGGTTCGTTCAGTGCATCTAATAAGCTCATATCGTTTCTCCGTCTCTTTCCATAATTCATTATTCGTGTGTCTCATTATATCATAGATAGTCCGAATAGAACATACATTCTTTTGTTTTTTGAAAAAAGCATGAAAATGCCTTGTCATCTAGTTTTTATTACTATATAATGTGATATGAGGTGAAAATATGGACAACGAAGTAAAAGAATTTCTTGCTGCACTGCAGAAGAAACTGGTTTCAATCGATTACATCAAAACGGAAGACATTCCAAATATCGGTTTATATATGGATCAGGTCACGACCTTTATGGACGAGCAGTTAGAAGCCTGCAAACGCTATGAAGATGATAAAATTCTGACCAAAACAATGATCAACAATTATGCCAAAAACAATCTGCTCCCTGCCCCGGATAAGAAAAAATATTCCAAGGAGCATGTGCTGACCCTGTTATTCATTTACTATTTTAAGAATCTGCTCAGCATCAACGACATCCAGTCCCTGTTAAATCCCCTGACGGAACATTATTTTGGCAACAAAGCCGGATTTAATATGGAAGATGTCTATAACGAGGTTTTTAATTTAGAGAGCACCGAGTCCGAGAAATTATTAAAAGATCTCGGAAAAAAATATGCTCTCTCCCGTGAGACGTTCCGGAAATTTCCGGAAAATGATCAGGAATTTCTGCAGAATTTCAGTTTTATCTGTCTGCTCAGCTACGACGTATACATCAAAAAGATGATTATCGAAAGTGTTATCGACAATATCAACAGTCAAAACAGTAAAACAAATAAAAAAGAGAATTCCAAAAAGGAATCCTCCAAAAAAGACACCGTTTAATCCAAACGGATGATTGTATTTTCAGGCACAGATGCAGATACGCATCCGTGCCTTTTTTCTATTCCTGTTCCGGATGTTTCTGTGACAGACGGCTGAATACCATCTCATATCCGTCATTTCCATAGTTCAAAGAACGATTGACACGGCTGATCGTCGCTGTAGACGCCCCCGTCTTTTCCGCAATATCAAGGTATGTCTTCTGATCCCGCAGCATTCCCGCCACTTCAAATCGCTGTGATAAAGAAAGCAATTCATTGACCGTACACACATCCTCAAAAAATGTATAACATTCCTCTCTGTTCTGCAGACATAAAATTGCATCAAACAGATGATCTACTGCCTCTGTTTTAAGTTTCTTGCTCATTATGCTCCCTCTTTCCTTCCAAAAATCATGTCTGTATTTTATCATATTAAAGTTTTAAAGTAAACAGATTTCTTGCATTACCCCATTGTTATGCTATAATGTTTAGTACAGTTTACCAAACACGAAAACGAATGGAGAATCTATGATATGAAAAAGATCGGTTATTTTTTTTCCGGCTTTCTGCCAATTTTAACAACAACAGCTGCACAGATACTGGCTTCTTTTTTTATGTTCGGAATCGCAGCTCTGTTTCTGTGTCCGGCCTCCCAGAGCACAGGCTTTGATGCCGATACCATCGAAACACTTCTGACCAATACAGAGTTTAATGCATGCATCATGCTGATTTATACCGTAACCTGCATCGTATTCATGGGAATATGGTATTATCGCTCCTGTGGGGGCAATTATCTTCCAAAACCATCCCTCACGTTTCATCCTCTGCAGTTTTTATCCATCATTCTTCTGATTCCCGGCATGCAGTTCTTTTCCGGTTATCTGACTTCTGCGGTATCTCTTCTTTTCCCGAACTGGCTCAGCCAGTACGAAAAACTCATGGAAACCGCAGGCTTAGACTCCGACATCGGACTGTTCATGTTTATCTATGCCGTAATTCTCGGTCCTGTCTGTGAAGAACTAGTTTTCCGCGGCGTCACCATGCGTCTGGTCCGACGGGCACTTCCGTTCTGGGCTGCCAACCTGATGCAGGCGGTTCTCTTCGGAATCTTTCACATGAACTGGATTCAGGGAATTTATGCATTTGTTCTCGGTCTTGTACTGGGATGGATCTGTGAAAAAGGAGGAAGCATCTATTTCTCAATGTTCTTCCACATCCTGTTCAACTTCTGGGGAACCATCATCGGACCGCTACTGAACAATCTCAAAGAAACGGATCTTCTGGGAATTATCATCTTTCTCTTTACAATTGTTTCTCTCGTTTTGGGCTTTTCCTTATTCCGCCTGGGCACGAAATGGCGCGATCAGAAAGCGGCGCGCCTTATGGCTGCCCCTGATCATGATGATCATTTCGAAGCAGCTGAATGATCCGGTACTCATAAAACACGGTGATCACAAGGATAGCGGCAATCACCAGCAGACTGTACGCGTCCTTGAGTTCGATCCCGATCACATCTCCCACACACGGAACCATCAGACCGATGATAAACACCAGTTTTACCAGCCGGATCATCCGGATGGAATATTTACGCACCTTTCCCACACACACCTCTTTCGGAAGCCGGTTTATTTTTTCCGGCTGACAGCTTACCAGGCTGAGTCCCACATAGATCAGAACAACTCCTGCAATGTTACAGATAAATTTATATGGCGCAACTTTATAGACAATCCCATAATAGATCTGCAGTCCGATATAGACAATTCCAAGGATCATTCCTATCGCCTCCGCAAAAATTGCCGGAACGGTTAAATCTTCTTTTTTCATCTGCTTTTCTCCATTTCATTCTGTAAAATCATATCCTAATTCTAACACCTTTTTGACTTGAATTCCATAGTTCATGTGCTATAATGAAACACAGAGTAACAATATAACAAAGGAGATCTCATGGAAAATCTTATTTTACCAAAACAATACAAATCAGAACTGAATCTTCATGACACACAGCTTGCCATCAAGACAGTCAAAGATTTCTTTCAGGCACTGCTGGCGCAGAGACTGCATCTGACACGTGTTTCTGCTCCTCTTTTTGTAGACCCGGCAACCGGTCTTAATGATAACTTAAACGGTTATGAGCGCCCGGTTACTTTCGGTATTAAGGAGCAGGACGATAAAAATGCCGAAGTTGTCCATTCTCTCGCAAAATGGAAACGTTACGCCCTGAAAAAATACGGATTTCAGGTCGGAGAAGGCATCTACACGGATATGAATGCCATCCGCCGCGATGAAAGTACGGACAACATTCATTCTATTTTCGTAGATCAGTGGGACTGGGAAAAAATCATTCATAAAGAAGACCGTAATCTGGACTATTTAAAAGAGACCGTTCGTACCGTATATAAGTGTCTTCGCAAAACAGAACAGTATATGGCCATCCAGTATGATTACATTGATCTGATCCTTCCAAAGGAAATTTTCTTTATCACCTCCCAGGAACTGGAGGATCTGTTCCCGGACAACACACCGAAGGAACGTGAGTATTATATTACCAAGGCAAAAGGTGCTGTATGTATCATGCAGATCGGTGACACCTTAGAGTCTGGCGAACCGCACGACGGACGTGCTCCGGATTACGATGACTGGGCTTTAAATGCAGATATTCTTGTTTATTATCCGGTTCTTGATATTGCACTGGAATTATCTTCGATGGGTATCCGTGTAGACAAAACTGCTCTGATTTCCCAGCTTGACAAAGCCGGCTGTCCGGAACGCAAGGATCTGCCATTCCAGAAATCCATCATCGATGGAACACTTCCTTATACCATCGGCGGAGGAATTGGTCAGTCCCGTATCTGTATGTTCTTCCTTCGCAAAGCTCATATCGGCGAAGTGCAGAGTTCTCTCTGGCCGGAAGAAACAATTGCAGCCTGCGAGGAACATGGTATTCAGCTCTTATAATTTATTTTACATAATAAAATAAACAAAGCAAAAAATCAAAGAGGAAAAACGAAAAAAACGTTTTTCCTCTTTTTGTATTATCTATCTCCTCTAAATTACAGCTATAAGGTTTCCTCATCCGCCTCGCACATGCGATACCCTACGCCCAGTTCATTTACAATATAATTTTTTTCTCCCGGTCTGGCTCCCAGCTTCTTACGGATATTTACCATATTGACCTGCAGTTTTTTGATGCTGCCCTCATCGTTATACCCCCAGATCTCTTTGATAATGGCTGAGTATGTCATAACCTTTCCCGCATGTTCCGACAATGCTGCAATGATATTGTACTCTGTCTGTGTCAGCTTCACTTCTTTTTTATGCAAGAAAACTCTTCTTGCATCGTAATCAATGGTCAGACCGGAGGCCTTAAATTTTCCACCCGGAAACATTCCGTTTTGCATGCGATGTGTTGTCATGCGGAGCGTAGAACGTATCCGCGCAAGAAATTCATTGGAGCCAAATGGTTTTGTAACATAATCATTGGCTCCCATATCCAAAGCCTCCACTTTATCTTTTTCATCTGACCTGGCAGAAAGCACAATCACCGGCGTCAGGGAATCTTTCCGTAACCGCTTTAAAAAAGTCATTCCGTCCTGATCCGGAAGTCCCAGATCTAAAACAACGAGATCCGGTCTGTGAGAAGCATACATCATCATTCCGTCTTCGCAGGAATATGCCGATAATGTCTGATATCCGTTTGCCTCCAGAAGTGTAGCCACCAGATTGTTAATATGTTCATCATCCTCAATAATTAAAATCTTATATTTATTTCCGTTCATGCCTGTTCCTTCTCCTCCATATCCAGATAAAACCGGAAAAGTGCACCTCCATTTTTCTTATTTTCTGCCTTGATCTTTCCACCGTGCGCTTTGATAATTGTTGCGCACACTGCCAGTCCTATTCCTGCATTGCTCCGTTTGCAATCGGAAGATACCTCATACGGCTCATGACTCCCGTAAAAAACGGATTTTAATTTTTCTTCCGGAATTCCACATCCATCATCCTGTACTTCAAATACGGCTTTGTCCGCCACAAGAAATACCTTCAGTCCCAGGTGCACCATTCCCTTTGCATGCTGCACCGCGTTTTCTAAAATATTGATCAACACCTGCTGGATCAGGATGGCATCCATGGGAATTACCACAAATTCATCTGGAATATCAATTTCAACCTCCTGATCCGGATATCTTTTATGAAACTTTAAAATCACCGAATCAATCAGCTCATCCAAAACCGTAGGTGTCTTAATGATTTTTACTTTTCCACTGTCAAGTTTTGTGATCGAAAGCAGGTTCTCAACCATCCGGAAAAGCCACTGTGCATCCTGCTGGATGTCCTGCAGCATCTTTGTCCGCTGTTCCTTCGTAAAATCATTATCCGGATCAAGCAGCGCCGAGCTGGAGCCATAGATCGTGGTAAGCGGAGTCCGAAGATCATGGGAAACCGCACGGAATATGTCTGCACGGATTTTTTCTTTTTCTCTCTCTGCTTCGAGAATTTTATTATACTTTATTTTGGTGGTAAACCCACAGGTAATCAAAGCCATCAGTATAATGATCACTGCCGATGCCATATTCTCCGGTATGGAAAAATTAAAGTGAAAAAATGGAAATGTGAAAGCAAAATTCAATTCAAGAACGCTGAGAATTGCAGCTGCCACACCATACAGATACCCCGGTGTGATCACAGAAGTCAGAAAGACTCCAAAAATAGATACTGCCGGGATCAGCGCATTTTCCACAGTACTGTTTTGTATCCACAAACAGACCATAAAACACACCAGCTGAATCCCGACGGTAATGGCTATATCTCTTATGATATACAATGTTTTTTTCATCCGAATCTTCTTTCTCCTTATCTCTTGCATCCGTATGTTTCATTATAGCATAATGGCGGTTAAGATTCGAATAAAAAATGTATTTTTCTAAGAAATCGTATTCAGTTCCTCCATCCACAATGTTGCACACGCATCACTCGGCATACGCAGATCTCCTCTCGGAGAAACAGCAACAGATCCGACTTTCGGGCCGTCCGGAAGGCAGGAACGTTTAAACTGCTGCGCAAAAAATCTGCGGCAGAACGTTTTCAGCCATTTTAAAATAAATGCATCTTCATAAGTTCCCGCAAATGCAATTTTTGCCAGACGATAAATTTTTGCAGGGGAAAATCCCTGACGCAGCATGTAATACAGGAAGAAATCATGCAGTTCATACGGACCTACCAGATCCTCGGTCTTCTGTGAAATTTTTCCGTCTTCCGGCGGCAGAAGCTCCGGAGAAACAGGTGTATCCAATACATCATACAGTGTATCGGAAAGCTGCTTGTCCTCACAGGTATCCGCATAATAACGCACCAGATGCCGGACCAGTGTCTTTGGCACAGAAGCATTCACGGCATACATGGACATATGATCTCCGTTGTACGTTGCCCACCCCAGTGCAAGTTCCGACAGATCTCCGGTTCCGATCACAAGCGCATTTTTTTTGTTCGCAAGGTCCATCAGAATCTGCGTGCGTTCCCGCGCCTGGGAATTTTCATATGTCACATCATGCACCGAAGGGTCCTGTCCGATATCCGAAAAATGCACATTTACCGCCTGACAGATATCCACTTCCACAAATTCTGCCCCAAGGCTTTGAATCAGTTTGACAGCATTGTCATATGTGCGGTCGGTTGTCCCGAATCCCGGCATGGTGACGGCCGTAATTCCCTTATGATCCCGCCCGCACAGATCAAAGGCACGCACGGTCACCAGAAGTGCCAGCGTCGAATCCAGTCCTCCGGAAATACCTACCACAGCATTGGCTCCGGTATGTTCCAGACGTTTTTTTAGTCCCATTGCCTGAATCATCAGAATTTCATCACAACGCTTTTCCCTGTTCTGTCTGTCTGTTGGCACAAACGGTGCCGGATCAATCAACCGCGTCAGTTTTGTTTCTTCTATTTTTAAAGAGAACAGAATCTCGGTATGTGTCTGATCCTCAGTGACAAAAGTTGTCATTCTGCGGCGCTGTGCACAGAGACGTTCCACATCAATCTCCGAATACAGGATGCCATGTCCAAAACGCTTGGATTCCGCAAGAATCTGTCCGTTTTCCGCAATGATGTTGTGCCCGGAGAACACCAGATCCTGTGTAGACTCTCCCTCTCCCGCTGACGCATAAATATATGCCGCAAGAAGACGTGCAGACTGGCCACTTACCAGTTCCCTGCGGTAACTGTCTTTGCCGGTCAGTTCATTCGAAGCCGACAAATTCACCAGAACAGACGCCCCCGCCAGTGCATGGGAGATACTCGGCGGATTCGGTGTCCACAGATCCTCACACAGTTCCACACCGATTCTGAGTTTCGGCATCTGCTCACAGACAAAAAGCAGATCCCGGTCCGCAGGAACACAGCTTCCGTCCGGCAGAACCACCTCTGTCGCAAGCTCTGCTCCGGATACGAAATGTCTCGCCTCATAAAATTCATTGTAATTCGGCAGATAACTCTTCGGTACAAGTCCAAGCACTTCTCCATGGGAAAACACTGCCGCCACATTGTATAATTTTCCAAGGATTTCAAAGGGAAGTCCCACGAAAAAAATGGCGTCCAGTGAAGCACTCTCTTTTACTAATTTCATCAGCGCATCCTTTGCGCCCTGCAGCAGACGTTCCTGCAAAAACAGATCCTGACAGGTATAGCCGGTCAGACAAAGTTCCGGAAAAACTACAATCTTTGCTCCCTGCCGGGTACTTTCTTTCATCATATCCAGAATCAGTTCTGCATTGTATTTTGTATCTGCCACTTTAATTTTCGGTGTGACTGCAGCTGCTTTTACAAATCCCTGTCTCACTTTCTCAACTCCTTTAATTCCTCTACGGAAAATTCATATGCCTTATTACAGAACTGACACTTTACCTCGATGCTCTCCCCATCATTGATGATGTCATCGATATCTTTTTTGCTGAGCGTCGAAAGTGCGCGGGATACCCGCTCCTTGGAACAGTCACAGACAAATGCTGCCGGAATTTTGTCGGTGATTTCCAAGCCGAAATCTCCGAGAATTTCTTCGAGAATTCCTTCCGGTGTCAGTCCTCGCTCCAGCATCATAGTCACAGAATCGATCTCTGCAATACGCTTTTCCAGTTTTTCAATGATCTCGTCACTCGTAAACGGCATAAGCTGAATAATAAATCCGCCGGCCTGACGCACCGTGTTGTTTTTGTTCATCAGCACGCCCAATCCTACCGCAGACGGAATCTGCTCGGAAGTTGCAAAATAATAGGTTAAATCTTCTGCAATCTCTCCTGTCTGCAGCTGACACTGTCCCACATATGGCTCTTTCAATCCCATATCTTTGATGACGCTCAAAATACCGAGATCCAGCGCGCCCCCTACATTTAAATGTCCGTCTTTGTTTGGTGGAAGTTCCACAATCGGATTATTGACAAATCCCTTGACATGTCCATTGGCGTCCGCAGTAACGGTAAGTCCCCTGGCCGGACCGCTGCACTGAATCTGCAGGGTCAGAAGATCCTTTTCTCCTTTTAACATTGTTCCCATCATCGCACCGCCGGACAACAAACGTCCCAGGGCTGCCGTCATGATCGGGGACGTATTGTGATCCTGTCTGGCGGTCTCCACCAGATCCCTCGATGTAATTGCAAATGCCCGGATTGCGGCACCTGCTGCGGTTGCTCTAACAATATAATCTGCCATGTATCATTTCTCCTTTATTCTTTTCTTGTAACAAATGTGATACGCTCACTGTCGGCTTTGACCCCGGCGTCGGTGTAATCATCATACATTCCTTCACAGACCAGTCCCGCCTGCTGCAGAAAATCCACTATCTGTTCCACCTTATAATTTCTCTGATAGTGTGTTTCCGCATATCGGCGGTACAGCTCTCCCGCTTCCGGGATAAACAGTGTCAGGTCATATTCATTGATTCTGGTCTCTTCGTCATAATAATTTTCCCAGATAAAACTTCCTTCCTGCCTGCTCTCCGCAAATGTGTGATCTCCAAGAAGCTGTTCGTATTTATAGGCGGTATTCATATCAAAGATAAATACTCCACCGCTTTCCAGACAGGCGGCAACCCGCCGGAATGCATCGGAAAGTTCCTGTGGCTCAAGCACATAATTGACACAGTCACAGGTACAGCAGACTGCCCGCACACATCCATCCAGTTCGAGTGTCTGCATCTCCTGCAGCAGATAAAGAATCGGCGGATCTGTCTGCTTTTCCATGGCTTTCTGCAGCATATCCACAGAAACATCCACACCGGTCATATCATACCCACAGGCTGCCAGTCTCCGGGTCAGTTCTCCGGTTCCGCATCCCAGATCCAGCACCGGTCCGTCTGCAATTCCATGCTTTTTTAATGTCTCACAAATATATGCACACCATTCATCATAGGGCACATTATCCATAAACAGGTCGTAAACCTGCGCAAAACTCGTATACGCGTCCATTCTTTTCCTCCTGCTTTGTATCATAGTTTAGCAAGTTTTTATGGCAAAAGCAAGGTTGATTATTCTTCCCGAAACCTTTATACTGAATGCATAAGTTGAAATACAGAAAGGATTTTCCATGCCTGACAACTACGAACATTATATTTCCAAAAATATTCAGGCCTTCTATCGCAGAAGACTTTTTTCCCCAATGATATATCTGGTTTTGCTTGCAGTTCTCTGGATCGTATTTCCACTGGGTGCCATGCTGCGGCCTGCACAGCTTTCCGACAATACCAAAATTGCGGATGCATACAAGGACCATCACCGTTATGTGCGCATGACCTTCACGGATCTGAAATTCAGCGGATATACCTGTGAAACCTATGGACAGACCCGCGGATATTATTATTACACCACACAGAAAAATAATTGCAGCATCATTCTCCTTACCCCGCATACATGTGAGGAAGGACTCCCTACGATCGACCGTCTGACCGTCACCGGCAGGATCGTCAAAGGAAAAGAATCTTATCTGGCACTTTTGTCCCAGCTTTCCTCTGACCTGAACTGGACCGAAACCGGTATCCGCAATCAGCTGTCTTCGTATTATTTCAGTGAGCCTGACTATCATTTAACCACGACGCGCATTTTATTCTTCGCGTATTTCGGTTCCATGATTTATACCGTCCTGTATCTTTTTGTCTGTATGGTCTATATCCGGTTCCCGGTGCTTTCCCCACCGTGCCAGAACCTGATCGTCTTCGGACATCCGGGTCAGATTCTCGCCGAGGCCGAGGAAGAACTTGCAACACTTCCACAGCTGGCAACGGAGGATATGTTTATTACCGAACATTATTTTATCATGACATCACCATATGGAAATGCCATTGTACCTATTCAGGAGATTCTGTGGATCTATAAACATTCGACGCTCCACAAAATGCTCTGGTATCATTTCAGCATCTCTTATACCATGCATATTACCGCAAACAAACATATGTATGTAAACTGTCCGAAAAATACCAAATCCGATATTGACGGTATTATGGATTACCTGGCAGAAGCCAATCACAACATTCTGGTAGGTTTCAATGAAGAAAACCGCCTGAAAGTCCAGGCGGTTCAGGGAAAACCTTTCCATATTGAAAAATTTTATGCGTTATTGCGCCGCCGCGTCTAAAACATACAGACTTTGCTTCCGATTTCATAATCCAGATTTTCATAGGCTTCCCTTACCACGGGAAGCCTTTCTTTTTCTTCCGGCGGTAATTCATGTTCAGAAAGTATCTTTATATTCTCCTCAATCTGTGCAATATCATAGGTATCAAATCCATACTTTAACCCTTTCCAGCACAGTCGTCGCTGCTCTTCATCCATCATGGGGAGTTTTCCCTGCCGAAGTATGTGACCACTCTCCGGTAAATCTTTGGTCTCCTGTTTTATTTCTTTCACCGTCCCCTGCAGCTGCTCTAAGAAGATATGCAGATTCCGGTTTATAAAGGCACGGTTTTCGGTCTTTGCCGCCATCTCCATAATTTCTGCCTGCTGGGCAATCTCCTCTTTTCCAATCTGGCGGCTGATCCCTTTGATTCCATGAACTTTTGTCTGAAACATATGCAGATCCCGCTGGACATATTCCGGAAGTTTCGGAAGTAAACCCTCCACCTCTTTCCAATAAGATTCCAGCGTACGGATATCCGTAGCGTTCCTCTGCCCTGTGGCTTTCGCCTTCTTTGACGCATCGACCGAATTCGGAAGTTCCCTGTATCTTACCGGAATTCCGGTTTCTAAAACCTGCCTCATCCGCTGCAGCCGGATCGGTTTCGGCATAAAATCGGTAAATCCATGCCGGATGGAACGGCTTCTCACTTCGTCAGAAATATCCGCTGTCATAAGAACAAGCGGTGCATGACTGTATCTTTGTATCTGATCCGCCGTCTCAAATCCGGACATTCCCGGCATCATCTGATCCAGAATGATCATCTGGTATTCCCGTTCTTTTACCATCTGTACAGCTTCTTCTCCTGACACCGCCAGATCCAGTATAAACTTCCATGGAGCCGCAAGTTCCTGAAAAATCACCCTGTTTGCTTCCATATCATCCACCAGAAGGACACGTGCCCGCGGATAAATCCAGTTCGGCTGTATTTCTTCGACTTGCGGATCATTCTGTTCTTTTAATATTTCCCGTCCGATGTTTCTCGGCTCTGATATCTCAGTCGGAACCTGTTTCTGATAAAACCCAAAAGATACGCGTGTCCCTTTTCCCGGATCACTCTCTGCTCTTACCCAGCCATGCATCATTTCCACGAGCTGCCTGACAATTGACAGACCCAGGCCAAAGCCCTCTACCCCCATATCCTCGGAAAACGAGACATATTCCGCAAATACCTGTGCAAGTTTTTCCTTTGTCATTCCCACACCGGTATCTTCCACACAGCCGTCAAACCATACCTGTCCTTCTTCCATCTTACAGTGGAGTGACAGCGTGATCGTTCCCTGTTCCGTAAACTTGCAGGCATTCGATAAAATATTCTGAAAAATCTGTGCCACACGTAAATAGTCCCCACTTACCTGCTCCGGAAACCGGTCCAGAAACCTCACGGTAAATACGATATCTTTTTCCCGGATATTCAGCAGACAAAGACGGGCCTGTTCCTCTATCATTTCATAAAAATTGTATGTTTTGTCTTTGAGCGTCAACATTCCTGCTTCCAGCTTCGAATATGCAAGGATCGTATCCACCTGTTCAAGCAGATTATTTCCCGCGACACGGATATATTCAAGAATGTTTTTGCTCTCATCCGGAAGATTCTGCCTTTTTAAAATATCCGAACCTCCGATAATCGCATGCAGCGGACTGCGCAGATCATGACTGACCGATGCCAGAAAACGGCTTTTTAAAAATGACTGTTCTTCTGCTTTCTTTTTCAGATCCTCCATCAGAACCGTTTCCTTCTTTTGCTGTGTGATGTCGAGCAGGGTAAGAATATATCCTCTCACCACATTTTCACTGCAGACCGGATGCAGCTGACACCTGCAATAACTTTCTTTCCACTGAACCACATAATCCTGATCCGGGTCTTTACTCCAACGCATCATTTTGGTATAAAAAGGGTACTCCTGCGGATCGTCCGTCAGTTCCCCCACAATTTCCGGAAACCATCGTCTGGCACTGGCATTGGCATCCCGGTAACGCATTCTGTTGTCAAACAAAAACGTAGGGATATCACTGATATTATAAAAGTTTTCCCGGATAATGTTCGTCACATTGGATAATCTTCCCGTCATCATCAGATAAAAGACAATCAGACAGGAAATTTCAAAAGCTCCCGGCACCAGAAATTCTTCCGCTTTCGGCGTAACTGCGCGAAACAACATTGCAACTCCCGGAAGTGCCATGCCAAGATACAACATATCATTTACATGTCCCTCCCAGACAGAAACCTCGCTTTTCACTCTCACATAAGTAGCCAGCCCCAGAAGAATTCCCGTATAACAAAGCAGCGCAATCCGAAACGCATCCTGATACGTCTCGCGCTGCGCAGCACGTATAATCAACATGGAATTAAACAGCACCAGACTGCAGAACAAAATCACTTCCGTCCTGAGTTTCAGCTGGAATTTCATAAAATCACCCACATAATGAATCATAAGATACAGCATGTGAATGGCCAGTAAATCTGTCAGTATACGAAGTGTCTGTGCCTCTCCCGTAACATAATAGGTAATGCGATAAAAACTGTTCAGTGCAATCAGCCCTAAAACCAACGGCAGCAGCCGGTGTTCCCTTGCGTGAAACCCGCTGCTGACATAACTTTGCAATACAAACAGTGTAAAAAAAAGACAGATCAGATGGAAAACCAGTCCCATATCCGTTTTACCTCCAACCACTAAATATCCGCTCTACTTCGGATTTGATATAAATGGCTTTATATGGCCGCACAATATATCCTGCCGCATGCAGTCTCCGACAGGTCATTACCGTATGCGCATCACACATGGCCGTGACAAACAGAACCGGTATCCTGCCCCCTGTGAGCTTGTTTGCTCTCATGGTAGTCTCGATTCCGTTCATTTCCGGCATATCAACATCCATAATGATCAGATCCGGAAACTCATTGTGTTCCAGATAATGCAATGCCTGTTTTCCGCATTTACAGAGAATGACGGTATACTCATCCTCAAGAATTCCACGCATGGCATCCAGATTAGTCTTCATATCATCTACGATCATGATTTTTTTTCTGGCAGTTTCCTGAACCATCTTCTTTCTTCCCGGCTCTTCCGAATCTGGAGAAACCGTATCAAGATATTCCGGTGGAAGAATCGTAACATTTAAGTTTTTATTTTCCATCAGATCCAGTTTGGTTCCATCCGGCATATTCAGAACCGGACGCAAATTATGCGGTCCCTTGTTTTCATAGATCAGTCCCTTACGTCCGTCCGACAGGTTTACCTCCGTCCCTCTCGGAAACAGTGGGACACGTTCCATAAACACTTCCACAACGTTTTTGTCAAACATGATGCCACAGGCTCCCATGAGATACTCTACCGCCTCATAAGGAGAATATGGTTTCTTATACGGACGTCTTGATGTCAGCGCATCATACACATCCGCCACATGTACAATTCTTACGGAGAGTGACTGTTCATCTCCCATCAGCCCCTGTGGGTATCCGCTTCCATCTACATTTTCATGATGAAGAAGTACCGTCTGCTTGATATGCGCCGAAATATTCCAGCGCTTCGAAAGCAGCTGGTACGAACGGGTCGAATGGGTCTTCATCAGCTGGTATTCATCCGGTGTCAGCCTGCCCGGTTTGTTTAGTATTTCCTTTGGAATGGCAAGTTTTCCAAGATCATGCAAAAGAGCCGCTGTAACCAGATAATTCAGATCGCGTTCACTCATTCCCATCCCCATACCGATCACGCAGCAGAGCACCGCAACATTCACCGAATGCGCATATGTATAATCATCATAGGAACGCAGATCTGTCATATCCAGACACACATTTTTTCTGGACAAAAGATTCTCCACAATCTGTTGTGCAATCTCGGCACAACGGTCAATATCATTCTCCTGCACACATTTAAACCCTTCCTGGCGCAGTTTTTCCGGTATTGTTGCTTCGATGTAAATATCTTTCGACTGTTCATCCTCGATATAGACACCGCTAAATCCGTATTCATTTAGTTTATTGATATAGGAAGCCGTCAGTTCACAGCCACTTCCCACCATGGTACGTCCCATGGAATCATATAAATCATACGCAAGACACATTCCCGGTCTGGCATCTTCAATGGAAACAAAACGCATAAAGCCTCCAATTATAACTATAACTTAAATCATAACCAGATAAATTGCTGCAAGTGAAATTACAATCTGAATGATGGCAAAGCGAAATACCACCTGGGCATTGGACCACCCACCCTTTTTTCTTACATGGTCGTGAATCGGTGTGATGGTATTCTTCAGAATATGTATCTTTAAAAACCGAAGCAGTGAAACCTTTACCAGACCAAGACCACCGTCTGCGATAAGTACCGCAGCAACCAGCAGGTACATAAACGGACTGTGCATCTTCAATACCGCAATGGCAATAAAAATACCCATTGCACGTGATCCGGCATCTCCCATAAGAAGCTTGCTCGGTGTTGCGTTATACCACAGATATCCCAGCAGACATACCGCAAACAGTAAAATACAGTAATTGAAAGAATCATTGACTTTTAAAATATTGTCAAGAACAAACACACTCATCAACGTGATAATGGTCAGTGTTCCCGACAATCCATCCACACCATCCGAACAGTTGGTAACATTGATGGAAACCCACACCAGAATAACGGTCAGAATGGCAAATACAACCGGTGGAATCACGATGGTCGTTCCCGTAATGGCAATGGTGATCTCACTGGAATTGTAATGCAGATAGGAAATGGCTACAACGACTGCCACCGCCAGATCCAGAATTCCCTTTAAATACTCTCCCCATGGTTTTTCTGCGGCATCATCAAAGAATCCGGTGAACATTTCGATGACGATCAGCACCAGATAAATGATAATTTCCTTATTCATTTTGCCAAACAACAATGCGGAAACAACAAAAGTCAACACAAAAATAATACCCGCACCTCTTGGTTTTCCTGCGGAAAGAGCTCCATCATGTGCATACTGTCTTCCCATGTCCTTCGGCAGATATCCGTTTAATTTTGCAATTGCAATACAGGTCACTGCAAAAGCAAATAAAACACCGATAAAAGCAACCAGTGCGTGTTCATATGTTCCTAATAAGTATATCATTTTCTCCTCCTTCGGGTTTTCACCCGATTTAATTATATTAGGAGACTGGAAAAAAGTAAAGTTTTTGCTTGCATTTTTATCGAATTGTGTTATTATATACTCACACGCGTCAAAGCGTTAAAGTGTAAAAGATTCAAAGAACCACAAGGAGGAAACAAAAATGGCTCAAAAAGGAGACTTAATGACAGCACGTTCCGATATTCGTGTATTGGACGCAACCATTCGTGACGGAGGACTCGTAAACAACTTTATGTTCTCCGATGACTTTATCAACGCACTCTACCGCACCAATGTAAAGGCCGGCGTTGACTATATGGAGTTTGGTTATAAAGCTTCCAAGGAGCTGTTTGACGTAAATAAATTCGGCAAGTGGAAGTTCTGTGATGAAGAATCCATCCGTGAGATCGTTGGTGACAACAACTCCGATATGAAGATTTCCGTCATGGCAGATGTCGGACGTTGCGATTACAAAAAAGATATCATTGACAAAAAAGACAGTGTAATTGACATGGTTCGTGTGGCAACTTACGTGCACCAGATGCCTGCTGCAATCGAAATGATTGAAGATGCCAAGGCAAAGGGCTACGAGGTAACCTGTAATATCATGGCAATCTCCAATGCCAAAGAATCCGATATTGACCAGGCACTTGAAATGGTCGGTCAAAGCAGCGCCGATGGCATTTATATCGTGGACAGTTACGGTGCTCTTTACCCGGAACAGATCCGTGCGATTGCAGATAAATACACCGAACTTGGAGAAAAATACGGCAAATACATCGGTATGCATGCACACAATAACCAGCAGCTTGCCTTTGCCAACACGATCGAAGCACTCTCCCACGGTGTCAGTCTTTTAGATGCTACCATGATGTCCATGGGACGGGGTGCCGGAAACTGTGCCATGGAACTGCTTCTGAGTTTTCTGAAAAATCCGAAATACAATGTATTCCCGGTACTCCGGTTCTTAGAAGACTATATGCTGCCGCTCAAAGAAACCGGTGCCGTATGGGGATATGATATTCCGTATCTGCTGACCGGACGTCTGAACCAGCATCCATCTGCTGCCATTGATTTTTGCAAGGACAACCGCAAGGATTACGCAGATTTCTATACCGATCTGTTAGACAAATAGCTAAAAAATTCAGAGGGTATTGCATAATTTCCAATTATAAATTATGCAATACCCTTTTTCTATTACCCTTTTGTAACAAATATACCTTCCTGTTTCTTATAATATCTGTTCAATTTCTTTCCTCTCCTGCATCACACGGAGCACGACGCCTTTGCGCATCGTAATCAGAGACGCGACCGCATTGGCAAAACGAAGCATCTCTTTGGGATCTCTCGTATCCGGCTGAAGAAACGGCTTTGCTTTAAAATATCACACTGTCCCAAACCATATAACCCCTGTTCTTATACTTCCTCCATGAATTCCAAGAGCGGTTTGCAGATATTCGGATCAAAGGAAACCAACGAGCCAGCTTCTATAATATCTATTCTCTATAATAAATCCGTGCCTCATATGGTTGCATCTGCGCCGTTTCCCCATTCTTATAATTACACAAAACACATTTCTGCGTCATTTTTGAAATTTTCATTTGCGAATTTGTAAAATTAACCACTACCGTTAATTTTTGGCTTCCATATGACCTTTCATATGCGATAAGACCCGGATATTCCTCTAAAACCGGTTTAAACAAGCCCTTTTTTAACAACTCTGTATGCTTATGATGATATTGTATCAAACTTTTATAATAATGGTACAATGAGTTCGTATCCTTTATCTGATTTTCTACATTAATTACAGTATAATTGTCATTACACTTAATCCACGGATCTGATTCTGAAAAACCGCCGTTTTTCCCACTGGTCCACTGCATTGGCGTTCTTGCATTATCTCGTCCCAGCTCCGAAAAATATGCAAGCATTTCCTGTGGATCTTTTCCTTGCTCTACTGCTTCCTGATATGTCCTTTTTGCCCTCACATCTTCCATATCATTAATATCTTTCCACTCAACATTTGTCATACCAATTTCCTGTCCCTGATAAACAAAAGGAGTTCCATACAGATAAAAATAAATACTCGCCAACGCTGAAGCACTGTAAAAATTGATATTTTCCTTTTCAAGGAACTTATTTACACATCTGGATTGATCATGATTTTCCAAAAAAATTGCACTCCAACCAATTTTGCTATTATTTGATACATTTTTAAATATTTTTCTCTTCCATCTTTCTATCGCATCAATACTTGACTTATCTTTTTCGTCCTCCATGTTTTCCCATCCAAAATCAAAAATCATGGAAAAGTATCCATTTTTTCCAGCATATCGTTCAAATGCCTGATTATCTACTCCTGGAGCTTCTGCAACAGTCATACAATTATATTTTTCAAAACAGCGTTCTTTCATCTCATCAAGAAAAACTCCGATTCCCGGATAATCTGTAAGATTCTCGACCGGATATCTTTCGCCATCTTTCATTGACCGACTGGAAAAACTTAAATCTTTTTTTATAAATGTAATGGCATCAATCCGAAACCCGGCGATGCCTTTTTCAAGCCACCAGTTTATCATTTTATAAATTTTTTCTCGGAGTTTTTTACACTCCCAGTTTAAATCCGGCTGTTCTTTTGCAAAAGTATGATAATACCAACGTCCGTCCGATAATCTCGACCATACAGATCCACCAAAATTAGATCTCCAGTTATTAGGTTCCTGATCATCCTCTGTTGTGCGGAAATAAAAATAATCTGCTTCCTCACACTTTGGATTTTTTATGGCCTTTTGAAACCATTCATGCTGGTTAGAACAATGATTTACCACCAAATCAAGAATTATTTTTATGTTCCTTTTGTTTGTTTCTTCTATTAAAGATTCCATATCCTTATTTGTCCCAAATATAGGATTCACACTATAATAATCAGATATGTCATACCCATTATCAATCAATGGGGATGCATACATCGGGCATATCCACAAAACATCCACACCAAGATCTTTCAGATAATCAAGTTTTTGAATAATTCCATTAAAATCACCAATCCCATCCCCATTGCTATCCATAAAACTTTGCGGATAGATCTGATATACTACACATTCTTTCCACCAATCATTTTTCATTTACAAATTCCTCACCTTACTTTATTGCTCCTTCTGTAATTCCCTTTACAATATATTTCTGACTAAACAGATAAAAAATAATAATTGGAGCCATACACATAACCAACCCGGCAGAAGCCAGATCCCAACGTTTTGCAAATTGTCCAAAGAACAGATATGTTTTTAAAGGCAACGTCTGTAAGCCCTGTTTATTGATAATCAACGATGGTAACAAAAAGTCATTCCATGTTCCCATAACATTAATAACTGCAACTGTGATCATGATCGTTCTCATCAAAGGAAGCACAATTGATATAAAAAGACGTAATGAACCGCACCCATCAATTGTTGCAGCTTCCTCCAATTCCTCTGGAATATTTTTTATAAATCCATGAAACATGATAATCGCCATACTTGTTTGAAAACCCATATACATGAAAATCAGACCACCACGAGACATCAAACCAATTTTACTTGCAAATCCAACTAACGGAAGCATAACACACTGAAACGGAATCAACATAGAACCGGCAAATATCAAAAAAATAATTTTACTTGCTTTGGTTTTATAACGTACAAGTACCCAGGCCGCCATAGCAGATATCAACAATACAAGAAACGCTGTCACTACTGTGATAAGCAGCGAATTCATAAATGATCTTATGTAATCCAGTTCTTGAAATGCATTCTTATAATTTTCAAGTGTAAATGTTCCTTTCACAGGGAATCCCAATACATTTGTAAAAATTCCCTTTGTCGTTTTAAACGAATTCATAATCAAAATATAAATCGGGAACAAAAAAATACATGCAAGAATGCCCCCGATTACTCCATAAGCGATTTTTTTCTTCATTACATTTCAACCTCCTTACGCTTTGTTATAATCAACTGCGTAATTCCGATTCCAGCCACAATAATCAGAAATACAATTGCTTTTGCTTGCGCAAAACCAAATTCATTCGCTCCAAACGCAGAATTATAAATATTAAGCGCTATCATTTCAGTCGATTTATATGGTCCTCCCTGTGTTAAGGCAAGATTTTGATCAAACATCTTGAATGAATTCGAAATTGATAAAAATAATCCGATTGTAAACGCAGGCATCATCAACGGAAGGATAATATATCTCATGAGCTGCCATGAATTTGCCCCATCAATTCTTGCTGCCTCCTTAACCGATTCCGGTATCTGTTGAATCTGAGCAATATATACGATCATCATATATCCCGACATCTGCCACACGGTCAAAATCAGCAAACCTATAAATCCTGTCTCCGGATTCGACAGCCATCCACTAAATGCTGCAATTCCTGTCTTTTTTGAAATTGCTTCAAAAATCGATATAAAGATAAACTGCCAAGTAAATCCAAGTAATAATCCACCTATCATATTTGGCATGAAGAAAATTCCACGTAATAAAGTAGCCCCTCTAAATTTCTGTGTCACTAACAATGCCAAACCAAAGCCAACAAGGTTTACTAACCCAACTGCACAGACCGAAAAAACCGCAGTAAATAAAAAGGCATGTACAAACGAATCGTCTCTCGTAAAAATATCAATAAAATTTTGAAAACCTACAAACTTAATGTCCGAACCCACAATTCCATTCCAATTTGTAAGCGAATAAAAAAATCCAATACATGTAGGTATGATTACAACAATAAAAAATGCAATTAATGACGGTGCCAAAAAGCCCCAAAACCGTAATTTACTTTTTCTCATACTTCTTATATCCGTCCTTTCCAAACAAAGGATTATTTAATTTTCCGGGATAGAAAATCCTATCCCGGAACCCTCTTTAACTTCTTACTAATTGTTCTGCTGTTTTCTTAATTCACTCCACTGTTCAATGCAGGTCTTTGTAACCTCATCCCAATCAGCTTCTCCGGCAAGATATTTCTGTACCTCTACTCCTGCCACCTGCTGAGACCATGTATTTGGTGCTCCACTATATACCCATCCATTCATGGTATTTCCAGAATTATTTGCCTCCATAATTCTCTGTGAAAGCGGATCGGATGCTTTTAATCCGTCAAAATTATCATATGGCGGAATGAACTTACAATCATTAACAACAATCTGCTGTGCCTCTGAATCCGTAAACATCCAATTAATAAAATCTTTTGCAACCTCTTTCTGTTCATCAGTCGATTTGCTATGAATAGCCCAGTAACCAGATACCCCTACAAAATACTTGCCATCTGAATATCCCGGAACAGAATATGGTAACATATCCAATTTCTGAAGAACTTCCGGATCTGTTGTCTCTACTGCAGGAGCTACCCAGTTTCCCTGCTTGATACATGCAACACGTTCGATTGCAAGTCCCCCCTCCAGTGATGTAGTGTAATCTACCGAATTGAGATTGGCAGTATTGTCTGCATTGGTTGTATAACCAGCCTGAAAATCAACCATTTTCTTATAGTCTTCAAAACCAGTTCCCGGAAGTGAATCTGCTGCATATGCTTCATTCGGTGTCTTAAAGTCATGTGTTAAAGCGACATTAACATCATGATCTCCTGCAATCCACAATTCCTTTGTTGGGTATTCCATAACAGCTTCCAGATTTGGATATTTATCCTTCATCTCACCATTGTCTATTTTCTCTTTCAATTTATCAAAACCAGCCTTCATTCCTTCGAAATCCATCATAGAATCTACAGAAACTCCTGCATCCTCAAACATCTGCTTATTGATAACAAATCCATAACCTTCCATGTATAACGGAACAGCATATACTTTTCCGTCTTTTGTGAAGGTATCGGTCGTTCCCTCTAACGCGTGCTGCATAATGTCCAGATCTGAAACATCTTCAATAACATCTCCATAATCCTTCATATCTGAAAATCCCCCCACAGAAAAAATAGTTGGTGGATCTGACTGCATCTTGGCTTTCAGAGAAGCACCAAAATCATTTCCTGTGACAGCTTCAAGATTGATTTCCACGTTTGAATGATCCTTTTCATACGCTGCAATTAATTTCTTGTATCCTTCATTTGCTTCAATCTTGCTCTGGAAAATTGTTATTGTAACTTTATCGTTACTTTTTCCTTCGGTTGCACCATTTCCAGAATTCCCACAGCCTGCAAATAGTCCCCCAATCATCAGCACTGTCATTCCAATTGCTACAATTTTTTTCGCTTTCATATTATATCCTCCTTTTGTGAAACTGTTCCATATCTGTTCAAAAAAAATTTTATATGGAAGCCTCATTAAATGCCCTTAGAACTTTATTCCTCATTGTGTTTTGTGGAACTGTTCCATATCTGTAATATACGCTATGTCAGCTCATATTGCAATATAAAAATAAGGAATTCTCATCAATTCGTTACAATGTCCAAAAAACAGCCTGCATTTTTATGAAAAAAGCACTAGCAAAGAAGAAAAAATTAAATTCTTCCTTGCCAGTGCTTTTTATAATGTATCACCCTTTTTATATTTTACTGGAACAAGAACCTCTCTTTTCTTAAGAGGCTGATTGTTAATCAATTTAATCAGCATATTCACGCTTTGCTTTGCAACGTTCTTCGCATCCTGTACAATTGCATCAATTGAATGATAATTAAAATCAGTGACATAAGTACCGTCATAAGCTAATACCTTTTTGTTCTTTTCTGTCTTCAAAAAAGCTGCTGCACACAAATCCAAAGCCATAATCCCATCAACATCCGGGTATTTATCAAGCAAAATTTTTACCCTCTTCATACATAATTCATAGTTTACAACTTCTTCCCAGTGAAAAGATTCAACAATAACTTCCCTCTCGTGTTTCTTCATCACATCTATGAGTGCTCTTGCACTATTTGCCGAAGAAAGTTCCATTCTGGCTGGATCGCTAAAGCACATTACTTTTTTGCATCCTTTTTCTAAAAATAATTTTCCAGCCAATGTTCCCCCTTGATAATGATCTGATGTCACTAACGGAATACCTGGTATAATTCGATCTAGAGAAATAATTGGTTTTTCAATATTCATATAATATTGATCTGGAAGAAATGCAGATCCTACAATCAGTCCATCAAAAAGATTACGCTCTAGCGTATCAAGATATTCTCTTTCCTTATCCTGCTTTTCTCTTGTATTGCAAATTACCACATTATAACCATATTGGTCTAATTCTGCTTCCAGATAATTCCAAAGTGTCGAAAAATATGGATGAATAATATCCGGTGTCATAACACCAATTATTCCAGTTCTTTTCTTATATAAATTTCGAATCCATTGATTTGGTATATAATCTAATTCTTCAACCGCCTTCTTTATCTTACTTTTACTTTCTTCCGATACATATCCACTGCCATTTAAAGCTCTTGATACCGTACTCGGAGCTACATGTGCGAGCTTAGCCACCTCTCGAATACTTGCCATAACCAGTCTCCTTCTACAATGAAATCTCCCCAAAGTTAATGGTAAATCCTATATCTGTCTGCAAAGTGCATCCACTTTCGCAATTTCTTCCATCATACACATTTCTTTCAGATCCTGTGCATTTCCTTCGGAATGTTCCACTTCCTTTGAGAAAATACGCGCTACGTCAATACGGTCAGACATTGTGAATTTGCCACCGTTTCTGTAAAAACGTGCCGCATCCATATCTCTTACCACAAGGGTTGCCATCACAATCATTTTGGCATAGGATAAAATATCATAATCATATATCGAATTCATCAGATAACGATACACAAAATAAACCAGAAGATGTTCATAGCCAAGTTCCGAATAATCCGATGATCGCATATATTCTGTCAGAAATGCCTCATAGGTATCTTCGTGATACAGCTTTTCGAATTCTTCCTTGGTGTGAACCCATTCATCATCCAGCTCTTCCATATCGGCAAAAACCGCAAAACGTTCCTCGAAATCTTCATAAGAAAGTGCACGAACCGGCTTCTCTTTTCCCTCAATATTTTTCTGCTCCCACTCCCGAAGTTCATGACCGGCATCTTCGTATCTCCAGTCTGCCAGTACCGACATATCCTCTTTTGCCTGTGCATAATTGATCACGGTCTGTACACGGTCACACCACGCCAGAAACTCTCTCATGCGCTCCGGAATATTATGGGTACGATTCTGCAGAATATTCACCGACTCCTGCTGCACCCATTCCATGAATGCAACATATGCCGGATCATCCTCACCGTCATCGCAATTTCCGGGCAGCTCTATATCCACCAGCTTTTCCGGTTCTGTCCGCTCAAACAGAATCCGTCCGACTTCCTCGCAGGAAAGACTCAGTGCTTTCTGCTCCACATCTCCGTAAATCAGGGAAAAACGCGGATATTCTGTACACACTTCACACAGAGCCTCTTCCCCAAGTGCTGTATAAAGATCACAGAGATTATGGTCATTGAGCATGGCACAGCGTTTCTTCCCTTTCAGCTTAAAACGGTATCCACCGCCATCATCATCCGGATCGGCCTCATACATACTTTCTTTGAGTCTTTTGCCAAATTTGCCTTCCACACTGTTGTAATATGCATAGGAATCCTCATCAATGTCAATTTCCCAGCCTGCACAGCAACTGTCCTTGCAGCGGGATGCAATGCAGGAAAATTTCTCATAATATTCCGGAACCCGTAAAATCACGATGCCTGCCTCTCTTTCTCTTCTTTTTCTGCCATGTACTCTTTCTCCATAGTTTCCCAGTCCGGATCCTGTGTGCCTTTAAAGTGATTATAGGCTATATAGCCAATGCACCAGATCAATCCTGCCATCGTTGTTGAAAAAAGTATTTTGACAACACATACCGCAAGCAGTGTGATATTCAGGTCCCCTGCCAGAAAAGAAACTGCCAGAGTATGAAGCGGAAGCACAAGCATCTTCCACAACCCGTAATATGCTGCTGCAATCACACCGATTGTATAACAGACAAATCCCAACAATGCATTAATATGCTTTTTCATATGTATCCATCCTCGTTTTCCTAACTATTCCATCAACTTAACTATTTTGCCACTTTCCATGGTTTTTTTCAAGTCAAGAATGCGCTGATTGACCGATCCCCGGAACTTGAGCGTAATATCCTTCTGTTCCTCAATAAATGGACCGTCCACCAGTACATCGATCAGGGAAAGCAGGTCATCCGTGTCTTTCGTATGTTTTCTGCCTCCCAAAATCAGGTCTTTATCATATATATATCCGGTAAATGCCCAGACATTCTTATCCGGATACAAACTTTTTACTTTTTTCATAAAAGGAAGAAGAGCCTCCTGATTTTCTTCCTCAAACGGCTCTCCTCCCAACAGGGTCATTCCCTCTATATACTCCGGTTTCAGTGAATCAAGCACCTTTTGCTGTACCTGCTCATCGAAACATTCTCCATAGGTAAAATCCCATGTCTGTGGCTGAAAACAGCCCTTACATGCATTGCGGCATCCGGATACAAACAGTACCGTCCGACAGCCGAGACCGTTTGCGATGTCACAATACTTAATTCCAGCATAATTCATAATTTACTCTTTCTTTTTATTCAGGAAACGGATGCAGCCTGCTGCTGCCAGTAAAAAAACAATTACTGCTGCTCCAAATACCATCCGCAGATCAACCGCACCTGTCTTTGGTGTTGCATCTGTCCGGTTTCCGTTTTTTGATGTATTTCCACTGTTATTCTTTTTGTTCGATGAAGTTTTATGTGTATTCCCACTGCTGCTCTGGGAATCCTGCATATCGTCTGTATCATCGTACGAATCGGTATCGTCCGTATCGTCCGTATCGTCTGTATCATCTATATCATCTGTATACTCTGTGTCATCCTGACTGTACGACTGACTCTGGGAAGTGCTCTGGGACTGTGACTGGCTCTGTGTCTGTCCTGCAGAAGCATCCACAACCGTTGTAACCGTAACCGGATTGTAACTTGCATCCGTCACTTCACGCACGGTCAGGGTAACCGGCATCGTTGTATATGCATTTTTCGCCTTAAAGGTAACCGTGGCAATGGTTTCATTCTGGGAATAAGTCTTATTTAAAATTGCCGAAAGATTAAGTGCCTGCTGATTATTTTCCGTAACCGGGGAAACCAGCTCAATATTTCCCGAATCCGAAGAAATCGTATTTGCCCATGTGGTTCCTACATATTCCAGATCAGAATCGTCATATGCCAGTCTTGCTGCAAATGTCGAAAGTCCCGGATTATTGCTTCCGACCAGACGTACCGTTACCGTATCCCCGGCTTTTGCATCATTGGTTGTTCCAACCGTCAGATTCATCTGGCTGTTCGCTGCCATAACCGGCTGCGGAACGGCTGCAAAAAGCAACGCCAGCGCACATCCCATCATCAGTATCGTTTTCATCATCCCTAATTTTTTCATCTTCTGCCCTATATCCTTTTTGCTATGACTACGAGTCTCCCATTGTTTACCGTGTATTCACAGGTAGAGAGCATAATTGTGGTATCTCCATAGATAAGATGCTCCCCTGTATCATACACACGGTTCTCTTCCACAAAATCCAGCAGATTCTGAAACTCTTTCCGGTTTTTATAATTCCGAAACCAGTAATAACGGAATCCGGATTCGTCTTTTTCCTTTACATGTGTCTTTACCACCGCAACAATCTGATATTGTCCAGTTTCATAAATCGTATCAAAAGTAATCACCGGATGCTTTTTGTAAAATTTCTTATCCAGATAGGCATCCAGATCTCCAAACTGGCTTCCATCACTTACGTTGTGCCCAAAGATCACAATATTCTGATCCATCGGATCAATGCTGGCATCTGCGGAAACAAACGGGTTTCCCTTATTATCATCTTTTCCTTCAAAATTGTGTTTCAGATAATATTCCCCGCCTGTATGATCCTGCATCACCGGATAATCGATTGGTGTCCCGTCAACTTTGATCCATCCAACCAGATCCGGATACATACTATATAATATATCATATTGGTCTAAGATTGCAAGCTGGTCCGTCTTTTCTGTCTCACGATTTTTCATTTGCTGCTTTTCTTTGCGGATATATTCCAAAACCGCTTCCTTTTTTGCCTCTTTGATCTGAAAATAATTCAATGCAAGTAACAGAACAACCGCCATGGCCAGGAAAGAAAAGGCGATGCGTCTGCATACCTTTTCCACCATCGGCCGATGGCGGTTTCTGCCACTCGGCCCGATGGGTTTTTCTTTCTCTTCCCGGGGTTGTGGATCTTCTACCTCATGGTGTTCATACAAATGGGCATATTGTTTCCGTTTGTTTTCTTCCATGTTTTATAAATGTAATACTCTTTCTTTGATTTCCTGTGTACGTCCCTGATTCCAGAACTGTGTTCCGATATACCCGCACGTACGACGTGCAACACTCATCTTATCCTGATCACGGTTTCCGCAGTTCGGACACTCCCAGACGAGTTTTCCGCTGTCCTTTTCCTCAACAATTTTGATCTCACCGTCATAGCCACATTCCATACAGTAATCACTCTTCGTGTTGAGCTCCGCGTACATAATATTATCGTAAATGTATTTCATGACGGCAATCACGGCATCAATATTATCCTGCATATTTGGTACTTCCACATAGCTGATTGCACCACCCGGAGACAGCTTCTGGAACTGTGACTCAAACTTCAGTTTATCAAAAGCATTGATATTTTCCGTCACATGCACATGATAACTGTTCGTAATATAATTTTTATCTGTTACGCCCTCTATGATACCAAAACGCTTCTGCAGACACTTTGCAAATTTATAGGTGGTGGATTCCAGCGGCGTACCGTACAGACTGAAATCCATATTTTCCTTTTCTTTCCACTCTGCACAGGCATCATTCAGACGCTGCATGACACGCAGTGCAAATGGTGTTCCGGTCTCCGGCTCCGTATGGGAAACACCTGTCATATAACGGGTACACTCGCACAATCCCGCATATCCCAAAGAGATGGTGGAATAACCGCCAAATAAAAGTTTGTCGATCGTCTCTCCCTTTTTCAGACGGGCAAGCGCTCCGTTCTGCCACAGAATCGGAGCCACATCACTCGGTGTGCCAAGAAGTCTCTTATGTCTGCACATCAGTGCCCGGTAGCACAGTTTTAGACGCTCATCGAGAATCTTCCAGAATTTTTTCTCATCTTTTCCGGAAGAACATGCCACATCCACCAGATTGATCGTCACAACTCCCTGGTTAAAACGTCCGTAATATTTCGGTTTTCCGGTTTCCGGGTCAATATACGGAGTAAGAAAACTGCGGCATCCCATACATGGATAGCAGTGTCCTTCCCCGTTCTTGTCCACTTTCAGTTCTTTCATCTTCTTTTCGGAAATATAATCCGGAACCATGCGCTTTGCCGTACACTGTGCAGCCAGGCGTGTCAGATAAAAATACTTGGAATCCTCATGGATATTATCTTCTTCGAGTACATAAATCAGTTTCGGGAAAGCCGGGGTAATAAATACTCCTTTTTCGTTCTTTACTCCCTTGATTCTCTGATGCAGCATCTCCTCAATGATCGCTGCCAGGTCATCTCTGGTCTGTCCCTCCGGCACTTCGTCGAGATACATAAACACCGTGATAAACGGAGCCTGACCGTTTGTGGTCATAAGCGTGATCACCTGATACTGGATCATCTGCACACCACGGTTGATCTCTTCTCTTACACGCATCTCTGCTACTTTATTGATTTTCTCCTCATCCAGATCCAGCCCGATCTTTTCAAACTCTATCCGGACCTGTATCCGGAATTTTTCACGGCTCACCTGTACGAACGGTGCCAGATGGGACAGTGAAATACTCTGTCCTCCATACTGCGAACTTGCAATCTGCGCAATCGCCTGTGTTGCTATATTGCAGGCCGTGGAAAAACTTCTCGGACGGTCAATTCCGGTCTCGCTGATTACAGTACCATTCTGCAGCATGTCCTCTAAGTTCACCAGACAGCAGTTATGCATGTGCTGCGCAAAATAATCTGCATCATGGAAATGAATCAGTCCTTTTTCATGTGCTTCCACAATATCTTCCGGCAACAGGAATCTCTTCGTGATATCCTTGCTGACTTCTCCCGCCATATAATCTCTCTGTACACTGTTTACAGTAGGATTTTTATTGGAATTTTCCTGTTTTACTTCCTCATTGTTACACTCTAAGAGGGACAGAATCTGTTCATCAGTAGAATTGGATTTACGCACAAGCGCTCTCTTATAACGGTATGTAATATAATTACGGGCAACCGTAAATGCATGCTGGTTCATCAGCTGGTTCTCTACCATATCCTGGATTTCCTCCACGCTGGCAGATCGTTTCATGTTTTCACATGCCACTTCCACATTATCGGCAATCTCCTGAATCTGCTCATCGCTGAGTTTTTCATAATCGATTACCGATGCATTCGCTTTCTGTACAGCCGCAACAATCTTATTCGAATCAAAAAATACCTCGACTCCGCTTCTCTTAATAATTTTCATGTTCCATCTTCCTCTCAAAATCTATCTTTATAAACGATTGTTTACACAAAATATAAGATATAGAGATTACTCCCTATATCTTGTATATTTTCATTAACAAATACAAGACTACACTACATCTTGTGTTATTGTCAACCCACATTTCTACATCATGTGGAGGCTTACTCCATGGAAATGTAGACGTATCTAGGCGTTTATGCAATATGTGAAAAAATTCCGCGCCATTTTTGTAATAATTTTTACAGTCTGCTGTCTGTGCGCAGCACATCAATGAATTTGCCGGCTTCTGCCCATGCCTTCTTTGATTCTGGAATATTCAGATATGCCATCTGGAACACATGAAACATCCCTTCATAAACAGACAGGCGCACTTTTACCCCCTGCTCCCTTGCCTTTGCTGCTACCGAAACCGAATCACTCAGAAGCATCTCAATCGATCCAACCTGTATGAGCATTGGCGGAAATCCCCGGAAATCCCCAAACAGCGGAGAAATATACGGGTCCATCCGGTCATGTTCCCCCGGATAATCATTCTGGTAAATCAGACTCTCCTTCGTATTTCCAAACAGTGGATCTTTCTCATAATTGGTCTCATAAGACTCCCCGCTGGCCGTCAGATCCGTCCACGGAGACATGGCTATGATTCCTCCCGGTACCGGCATATTATGATCCCGCAGATACATACAGAGTGCCATCGCCAGTCCACCGCCTGCCGAATCTCCGGCAAGGATAATCTGTTCTCCATAATATCCCTTGGAAAGCAGCCAGCGGTATGATGCCAATGCATCTTCAAGTGCCGCCGGATATGGATTCTCCGGGGCCACACGATAATCCGGAGTAAGCACATTGCATCCATGGCTCAGCTCGTTATATAATCCTGCAAACACATAATACGCATTGCGCACAGCTCCCGTATAACCACCGCCGTGTAACTGCAGAATCACGTAATCCGTGTTTGGATTTTCCTTTAACGACAAAAGTTTCATCGTAAAATGATCCATATTGATTCCTGTCAGGTTAAACATTGCCGGTGGAATCCATGGCGGCTCTATCATCCGCTTGCGCAGCTCTCCGCTCTTTATTTTTTTTCCGATTTTCAAATCATTGGTAAAATGTGACAGCATTTCTGCCACCACACGTCCTTTTACACTCGCTTCGCTTTCTATCATATATGAAATCTCCGTTTCAGTTCGGTTCGTGCACGCTGATCACCAAGAATCAGTGTTCCAAGGAATAAAAATACCGATACCCCGAGGGACCCCCATGCCAGATATGGAAAATGAATGATTCTCATCTGCAGCAATACCACCGGTACAATGCTCAGCAATATCGTCAGCAGTTCCGACATCATATAACTCTGCCAGTTTCTCCGGTTTATCAGAATCAGGATAAACAACGCCAGATCAATGGCAATGATTCCCCCCGGAAGCACATAGTCTAACGACCAGCGCCGGTATCCGGTCAGATAATCAATTCCAAGAAGCATTACAATGGCAAGAAGTACCAGACAGACGGTTTTGGCCAGATATCCGGATTTTCCCAGAATTGCCATGCGAAGCACCACATTTCCATATAAAAGAATGATACCAATTACAAGGCTCCATGCCACTTCCCTGTCCACCTGGAAATTGATGGCAATCAGCAGACACTCCGCCACAATGGAGATAAACAGTACCAGATTCTCCACAAACCGGAATTTACGCGCCGTTGCAATGGCATCCGGATACCGGCTCTCTCCCGGTATCCCGTCCGACTCCAGCACATGTTTACAGAGCGGACAGCGGTCCGTATCGTCCAATATGACAACATTACATTTTTTGCATTTATTCATAATATACTCCGTTCGTCTCAATCTCCACATCCACACCATCCGCCGCAATCTTGCGGAAAAATGCCTTCTGTACCAGAGCCTCGGAAAAGATGGAACTGAATGTAAATACCAGCGTATCCTGGTAAGAACAGATCGTTCCTTTCAGATACTGCCCTTTTGACATGGCTATAAAAGCCGAAAAACCTTCTATATAGGGCTGGTAAATATCTTTGATCTTGATATTACCGATGTTTGTGATCGTTGTCGTATTTGCCACTGCGGATTTTTCATATACGATACGCATGGCAATATTTTTTAAAAATAACGGCACCGGACGCATAAGCAGGTTCCTCTGATTGGATACACTGTAAGAAAACAGATCCTCTAAATGTTCCTTATTGATCTGGGAGTGCAGGCTGCTTTGTATGCATGCAAGTACTTCCTCAAACGTATAGGACTCTTTCTGTGGACGGAATTCTGCAGATACCATAACAAAAAAGTTTTTTGTCGTATCCGAATCAAAATACGGCCGCAGATTGACCGGCACTGCGATTCGGATCGGTTTTCCTCCCTGCATCCCGTGTAACAGTTCTTTATACACACTCCATACAAAGACTGCAACAAAATATTCATTCAAAGATGCATGATAGCCATGTGCTACCTTTTTCAGCTGTGAGACCGGCATCCGCCCATGCATGACACCAAATTCTCCGGCCGGAAGTTTATCTTCTTTGATCAGATATGCTTTTTCTTTATTAAATCCGCTTGGCTTGCTGCTGCGGTAATTGCGGACAAAGCTGTCCTCCCTGCTGAGAGAGGTATCTCCGCTCAGTTTGTTTCCTTCTTTTTCCGCCAGTTCTGGATGCACCAGACGCAGATACTGATACGTCAGCTCCCGGAGGAAATTAATGCCTCCCATGCCATCGGTCAGTACATGAAACACTTCGAGATTGATTCTTGACTTATAATAGGTCACACGGAACAGATAATTGCGGTTTTTGTTCTGCCGGATAAACCGGCATGGAAACATCGCCTCTTCCGTGACTTTCGGTGCCTTTTTTCCGTTCTCTTCAAAATAATACCAGAATACGCCTGTGCGCATCCGAAGATTAAACCCATCGAATTTCGGCAGAATCATGTCCAGCGCCTGCTGCAGAAATTCCACCTGAACCTCTTCTTTTAAGGTCACACTGATCCGGTACACGTTTGTCATACTCTCCCCCGCAATGGACGGGAAAAGATGTGCTGTATTATCAAGCTTATCCCAGCGCACCTGACGCGGAATCGTCTTGGTTTTTTTCTTGTCTTTCATTGATTAATTACTTCCTTGGTTATTTCAAAAACATGCCGAATCCTGCCACACTGAGCACCATCATAATAATTCCTGCCAGCAGAACCCCGAGCATGACGGCGATAATTGTTGATTTAAAATCCATGTCCAGAATACTAGCCGCCAGTGTTCCTGTCCATGCACCGGTTCCCGGAAGCGGAATTCCTACAAACAGGAGCAGTGCGATAAACAGCCCCCGGCCTGCTTTTTCCTGTAATTTCTTTCCACCCTTTTCTCCCTTCTCCAGACACCAGGAAAAAAACTTTCCAATCACCGGTTTATCCGCTCCCCATACCAGAACTTTCCGTGCAAACAGATAAATCACCGGCACCGGCAGCATATTTCCGATAATTGCCACAATATAAGAAGAAAGTACCGGCAGCTGCAGTCCCTGCGAAATAATAATGGAACCGCGCAGTTCCACCAGTGGTACCATGGAAACAAAAAATACCCACAAGTATTTTGTCAACATAAAAAATCCTCGCTTTATTTATTTAAATATTTTTTCAGAAAATCGATCAGTTTATGCATCTGCTCATCCGTACCGATTGTGATACGCAGATATTCGTTGATCCGTGCCGGCTTGCCAAAATGCCGCACATAAATATCGTTTTTCTTCAGTGCTTCAAACAGTTCCACACCGGAAACATCCGGATGCATGGCAAAAATAAAGTTGCTTTTGGAATCACCAAATACGAACCCGAGTGCCCGAAGCTGCTCTTTGGTCCACTCTCTTGTCTTTATGATTTTCTCTGTCGTCTGCTCAAAATATGCCCGGTCACGGATAGATGCCGTTCCCAACGCAATGGTGATACGATCCATCGTGTATGAATTGAAGGAATACTTCACATCATTTAAATATTTAATCAGTGTCGGATTACTGATGGCAAAGCCAATCCTCGACCCCGCCAGAGAACGTGACTTGGAAAATGTCTGTACCACAATTACATTATCGTATTTATCAATCAGAGGCAGGACACTCTCTCCTCCAAAGTCAATATATGCCTCATCCACGATCACAATCACATCCGGATTTGCCTGAACGATCTCCTCAATGGCAGATACCGGAAGAAGTTCCCCGGTCGGTGCATTCGGATTTGGGAATACAATTCCACCATTTTCACATTTATAATCTGCCGGATTCAGGCGGAATGCATCATCCAGCGGAATCTGTGTATACGGAATGCGAAGCATTTCTGCCCACACGTCATAAAAGGAATAGGTAATATCCGGAAACAGAATCGGCTTCTTTGAATTAAAGAAGGTCATAAACAGCATTGCAAGCACATCATCCGATCCGACACCGACAAAGACCTGTGAAGGATCTACCTGATAGAATTGTGCAATCCCATCCACCAGATCTGTCACAACCGGATCCGGATACAGCCGCAGATCATCCGTATGAAAATGTGCCAGTGCTTCCTTTACCCCCGGTGCCGGCGGATATGGATTTTCATTGGTATTTAACTTGATGATCTGTGATTTCTTTGGCTGCTCTCCCGGTGTATAGGGAACAACCTTACGTATATTTTTTTCCCAGTTTTTCAACTTTAATCTCCTTTATATGTACAATATTACAGTCACTTACCACTCTACCGCATTCTTCCTCAAATGTAAAGAATTGACGCGGCAAAAAAAACGCAAAAAAAATGAAATTTCAGCATTTTTTCCTCTTGTAGTTTTACACAATCGTGATAAAATATCCTAGCATTTGCAGTTTTGTTTAAAATATAAAAGGAGTAAATCATTATGGCAAGAAGTACAACAAAAGAATTGACTAGCGGTTCCCCTATGAAACTGATTCTCGGTTTCGCCGTACCGCTTCTGTTCGGTATGCTGTTTCAACAATTTTACAGTCTCATGGACACCATCATCGTCGGCCGCTATCTCGGCGTGACGGCACTTGCTGCAGTTGGGGCAACCGGAAGTATCAATTTTCTGATCATAGGATTCTGTCAGGGAATCTGCAACGGTTTCGGTCTGCCGGTTGCCCAGCGGTTCGGTGCGCGCGACTATGACGGCGTGCGCAAATATGTCGGTAATTCCGTCATTCTGTCGGTTCTCATCGGCGGTGTTCTCACGGCACTGACCGTCATTTTCTGTCGGCAGATTCTGGTGCTGATGCAGACACCTTCCGATATTATCGACCTGTCCTACAATTATATTGTTGTTATTTTTGCCGGCATACCAGCCACCATCCTTTATAATATACTCTCCTCCTACCTGCGTTCTCTGGGGGACTCCATCACGCCGGTCATTTTTCTGATCGTTGCGGCTGTCTTAAATATCGGACTGGATCTGTTCTTTATCATCTGTCTGCACTGGGGAGTTTTTGGTGCCGCATTTGCTACCGTTTTATCGCAGGCGGTTTCCGGTGTGCTGTGTCTTTTCGTGATCATCCGGAAATTTGACATTCTGCACCTGAAGCGCTCCGACTGGGTACTGGATGCTTCCTATGTAAGAAATCTTCTGATTATGGGACTTCCTATGGGTCTGCAGTATTCCATTACCGCCATCGGAAGCGTCATTCTGCAGACTGCTGTCAACACCTTAGGTTCAGGCGCCGTGGCAGCCATGACGGCCGGCAGCCGTATTTCGATGTTTATGGTGTGCCCATTTGACGCACTCGGTTCTACGATGGCAACTTACGGTGGACAAAACGTGGGTGCCGGAAAATATGATCGTCTGGCAAGTGGTATGAAATCCGCCATCATTCTTGCCGCAGTTTACTCCGCAGCGATCCTTGTTGTCATCATTTTCCTTGCACGTCCACTGATCTATCTGTTTATAGATCCTTCGGACAGTGCCAATATCACACAGGTTGTCGCACAGGCCAGACAATTTCTGATCACCAACACCTGCTTTTATATGCTTCTGTCGCTGGTCAATATTGTTCGTTTTCTTATCCAGGGAATGGGCTTTTCCGGCTTTGCTGTATTTGCCGGTGTATTTGAGATGATTGCCCGCGCATTGATCGGTCTGATCTTTGTACCGATCTTCGGATTTACGGCTGCGTGTTTTGCCAGTCCGCTGGCATGGCTGTTTGCGGATTGTTTCCTGCTTCCGGCGTTCTTCCACTGTCGGAAGAAGCTTATGCGGAGGGTTTGCCAATAAATAACAAGTATAAATATAAATTTTCTCGATACGACGGAAGAAGGGGGACATTCTCTTTCTCCAGAAAAATTTGCAAAGCAGCGCCGATTTTGATTTCAGGTTCTTTTTTGAAAAATTTTACTTTAATGCCATTAGCGTTATGTGATGGAACTACGGCGCAGTTGCAAATTTGTTCTTCCGAAAGAAATGTCCCCCTTCTTCCTGTTGATTGGAAAAAAGATAAGTGAAAGAACGATTTTCACAAATTCTGTAAATGGGATCTATTGATAAAAAAATAGTGATTAAGGTGACACATTTCCTTATTTTCAATGCCTAAAATAAAGGAATGTCACCTGCAAGAGAAAAATTGCTTCTTCAGATACCGATTTTTTGAAAAAATGGTACCTGAAGAAGCAATTTTTGTTCCATAGAGACTTTGTGGTATCTAAATGTTACATTTTAAGTGTATAGATACCATAACGGTATCTTTTATGCAAATTTTCTTTGTATAGATACCAGCACATTTTCCAAATTATCTTTTCTCCAACCAACAGGAAGAAGGCGTATATTTCTTTCGGAAGAACAAATTTGCAACTTGCTCTGGCACTCACTGAATAAAGATAATTGCATAAAATGAAAACCCTTACACAAAGAACCTGAAATCAATGCCAGAGCTGCTTTGCAAATTTTTCTGTAGAAAGAGAATATACGCTTTCTTCCGTCACATTGAGAAAACTTATATCTGCCAGAGAACGTAATTAAACAGCTGCAATAAAACGTTCGAATGCCTTACGTCCTTCCGGTGTACACTTGTACACACCTGCATCCTGCAATACTTCATTAAAGACCAGACCGATTTCCTCATGCAGAATATCCATCACATTGTCTTTTGTGATCTTATCATACTTCGGAAGGAAACCTTCTGCCCATTCTGCATGGGAAGCAAGTGTTTCTGTCGCACGTAAGTCTGTACCATTTACCAGTGCATCGGCAAGCTCTGCCATCTCATCTTTCAGGCGGGCAGGCAGTACCGCAAGTCCCATAACCTCGATGAGACCGATGTTCTCTTTTTTGATATGATGCAGTTTTGCATGTGGATGATAGACACCCAGAGGATGCTCCCCGGTCGTAATGTTGTTGCGCAGTACCAGATCCAGTTCAAAATCATCTCCACGTCTGCGTGCAATCGGTGTGATCGTATTGTGTGGCTCTCCGTCTGTCTCGGCATAGATGAATGCATCCTCATCGGTATAGCCTCTCCAGGTTAAGAGAATCTTGTCTGCCAGTTCAATCAGACGCTCCTTGTCCGGTCCGCTGATACGGATGACAGACATCGGCCATTTCACGATTCCTGCTTTCACATCAGAAAATCCCTCAAACTGAAGTTCTTTTTCAATCGGTGCTTTTGCCATGGCAAATGTATAATGTCCACCCTGGAAATGATCATGACTTAAGATGGAACCTCCAACGATCGGCAGGTCTGCATTGGAACCTACAAAATAATGTGGAAACTGTGTCACAAAATCCAGAAGTTTTCCAAACGTTGCACGCTCGATTTTCATTGGTGTATGCTTGGAATTGAACACGATGCAGTGCTCATTGTAGTATACATATGGAGAATACTGGAAAAACCAGTCACTATTGTTAATGGTCAGAGGAATAATACGGTGGTTCTGGCGTGCCGGATGATTGACACGTCCTGCATATCCCTCATTTTCCTTACAGAGCTGGCACTTCGGATACGCGCTCTGCTTTGCATTTTTTGCTGCCGCAATGGCTTTTGGATCTTTCTCCGGTTTGGACAGATTGATGGTGATATCCAGTGTTCCAAACTCGGTGTCGGTTGTCCACTTGCGGTCTTTTTTGATACGCTGTCTTCTGATATAATTGCTATCACAGCTTAATTTGTAAAAATAATCCGTTGCGGCAAGCGGTGAGGTATGCTCATACAGATCACGGAACGTCTTGCGGACACTGCTTGGTTCCGGTACCAGACATCCCATAATTTTTGTATCAAACAAATCTTTGTATACAATACTGTTTTCTGCCATGAGACCATTCTCATATGCATAATCCATCATTTCTGCAAGGATTCCCTCAAGTTTTCCTTCTGCCTCTTCCTGTGTCCATGCCGGAAGATTTTCCACCTTTTCAAATACCGCATCCTCGATTTCGTCTACCTGAAAAAGCTCCAGCAGGCGGTTAATGGTATATACTTTGTCCTCCGGATCTACCAGTCCGGTGCTCAGACCATATTTTACTAACTCTAAAATGTTCTCCTGAATCATCTCGTACTCCTTTTTATAAAGCCTGTCGGCAAATGCGGTTCCAATCAGCTCCGCACACATTTACCCTATGTAATACGTTCTTAAATCAGACGGCTTGGGCCATCTCCGATGGAAACCACATAAAATTCCGGTGTCTTTCCGACTTTTTCCTCATATGCCTTTGTCAGCTTCTCCTTGAATTCGTCCACGGATGCATCCTTTACGATACTGACCGTGCATCCACCGAATCCGCCTCCGGTGATACGGGAACCGATCACACCAGGAATCTTCCATGCTTCATCCACAAGTACATCCACTTCCGGACAGGAGGTCTCATAATCGTCACGCAGGGAAACATGGGAAGCATTCATAAGTTTTCCGAATGTTTCAATATCGTTTTCCTTCAGAGCCCTGACTGCTGCGATTGTACGCTGATTCTCATAAACCGCATGTTTGCCTCTCTTTCTGGCAACTTCATCCTTAATGGCTCCCTTGTACTGCTCAAACTGCTCATCCGTCAGATCTCCAAGCGTTTTGATATCCACAACGGTCTGCAGATCCTTCAGTGCCTGTGCACTCTCATTTCTGCGGTCATTGTATGCGGAAGTAACCAGGCTGTGTTTTACCATACTGTTGGTGACGACAATTTTTGCCCCGTCAAGTACGATTGGTGCATATTCAAAAGAAAGATCCGAAGTATCAAGGAAAATTGCATTGTCCTTTTTCCCCATGGCAGATGCAAACTGATCCATAATTCCACAGTTGCAGCCATTGTAGTTGTTCTCGGAATACTGTCCGATCAGAGCCAGATCCTGATTGGTCACATCAAAACCATACAGATCCTTTAACATATATCCGGTAACCACTTCTAAGGATGCGGAAGAAGAAAGTCCGGAACCGTTTGGAATATTTCCGAATAATGCAATATCCAGACCGGTTTCCAGTTTCATGCCGCGTCCTTCAAATGCCCACATAACACCCATCGGATAGTTGGTCCACAATCCATCCGGGTCCGGAGTAAATGCATCCAGAGAACTTTCGATTACTCCCAGTTCATCAAAGTTCATGGAATAAAAACGCAGTTTCCGATCAGTTCTCTTTCTTGCTGCCATGTAGGTTCCAATGGTAAGTGCACATGGAAATACGTGTCCGCCATTGTAATCGGTATGCTCACCGATCAGATTCACACGTCCCGGTGCAAAATATACTCTGATGTCCCCCTCATCGCCAAAGATCTCTTTAAACTTTGCTAATACATCATTCTGAATCATTGTTCTCTCCCTTTCTGCATGTTCATCCGCTGCTTGGTGCAACGGTTCGTTTTCTTGATAATTCCATTATACATGAAGGGAAATTCTTTGCAATATGCTTTGCGCAACTTGCAACATTCCCCTTCCTTCATGCAACATTTTTACATATCTTATTTTCTAAAATCGCGAATCACTTCCAGTGCCGGAAGGACATTTCCATCGTAGTCAAACAATGCCTGATTTGCCCACTCATTGCCACATGGTCCCGGATCATTCATATACTTTAAGGATGCCGGCGTTGCCCAGCCGCTTCCGTGTACCGGAATCCATGCAGGCTCCCACCAGAAAAATCCCAGACCTTTGTTGTCACGCACATGTGCCACGCGGTTTAAGAAGTCCTTCGTAAAATCTGCCTGTCCCTGTACCGTCATCGGATACTCGATCTTTGCCACAAGTTCCGGCTTTGTCGCATATCCCTTTCGCTCACTGTCCTTTAGTTTCTCATACTGCTTGTAATCTTCCATGGTATATCCCATAGAAACCTCTGCCACGATCAGTTCCTTCCCGTAACGGGCTGCCATATCGTTCATGTTGTCTTCAAGCATCTGCAGGGTGCCATGCCAGAATGGATAGTAAGAAAGTCCGATATAATCAAAATCTTCCCCTCGCTCCATATAATGATCAAACCAGTCGCGGTACATCTCATTGTTTCCACCATTGTCCAGATGAATCATAAGCGGAATCTCCGGTTTTATGGCACGGCATGCCCGGATACCGGAACTGATAAATCTTGCAATATTGTCATAATTCGGCTTTAATCCCTCCGGCCAGAGCAGTCCGTTGGTCACTTCGTTGCCCACCTGGATCATTGTCACATTGACACCGGCTTCCAGTACTTTGCGCAGAGAATCCTCGGTAAACTCATAAACTGCCTGTTCCAGCTGGTCCGCGTCAAAATCTTTCCATGCCTTTGGCTTAATCTGTTTTCCCGGATCTGCCCAGAAATCACTGTAATGAAAATTTAATAATACGCCGAATCCCGCATCGGATACTTTCTTTCCGATGGCAATTGTCTCTGCCAGATCATTGCATCCGGCACCGTACGGTTCACCGGTTTCGGAATACGGGTCATTCCACAGACGCAGACGGATTGTGTCCACATCATAATCTCTCATGATGTCTAAAATATCCCGCTCTTTTCCATGGTCATAATATTTTGCCCCACAGCGCTCTAACTCAAGCAATGTGGAAAGGTCCATTCCTTTAATAAATCTGCTCATCTTTTCTCCTTTTCTTCGAAAACGTTTACCATCCCTTTAATGCGTTAATATGAAAGTTCTGTAATTTCCGTTCATACCGCTGTGGATTGATCTTCCACTGGTATGGCGACGTATTAAAAAATTTTTTAAAATTCCGGTTAAAGGTGGAAGTTGTGGAAAATCCTGCCTTTCTGGCAACCTCATCCATCGAATCATTGCCATGCTTCATCTGTTCACACGCGTATTGTACACGCACCAGATTCACATAATCCATCGGCAGCATATGCACATATTCTTCAAACACTTTCCGGAAAGATGTCTCACTCATCCCACAGACCTGCGCAAGGGTGCACACTTTTACCTCTTCCTGATAATGGTCATTGACAAACGTGAGTGCATCTGCGATCTGCCGCATTGTTCCGCTTCCTGCCGCCTCAAGTCTCGTCTGTGTCTGTACTTCATTCAGACGAAACATCTCATACACCAGCGCATGCAGATAACTTGTGATCACCTGACGATAATACGGACTCTGCTTTTTTTCTTCCCGGATGATGGCATTGACGATCTCTGCAATCTCCGGACACTCGCTCCCATGCAGCAAATGTGCCGATCTGCGTACCAGTTCAATAGCCTCATTTTTTTGTGCAATCCGGTCACCATACAGTTCCTCTATGACATGATTGACATCCACATATAAAAATTCCCAGGAATTTCTGGTCATTCCATTACTGATCGTTGTATGCGGAATATTCGGTGGAATCAGGGTAACAGAATTCGTCCGGTAGGTATACGTGTGTTCATTTATAATAAGCTCCCCTTCCCCTTTTCTGCAAATTCCAATCTCCATAAGGTTATGGAAATGCAGATAAAAATTGTCATGTCCGTATACCCGGTTCCACTCCTCTCCCAACAAAGCAAGTACCGGTTCTCCCTGTGGAATTTCATAAAAACGCAGTTCCACGGTTTCTTTTTGTTTTCGTCCCATAGGCATATTATACTCCCTGAAAGTTATACCCTGATATTAAAAACGTGCGGCAGCTGCCGCACGTTCTTTTTAGTCGAAATCAAACTTGTCGAATCTCTTATGCATTGCCCCATAACGGAATCGAACCATCTCATTTTTCGCTAAAACGTCTTCCTCCGTACCTCTGTACTGGCAGCGGATACAACTGTAAATCTTTGTATCTTTATTGTAAAACATATCGATGTCGAGGTCTCTCATAAAGCAGGACGGACATCTGTAATTTAATTTGCCTTTTCCAAGTTGAGCCATGTTGCAAATACCTCCTTGTCTGTAATAGTCTTCTTATATCCAAGTTTAAACATTGGTGAGAATGCATATCCTTCCTCAATGTATCCTTCTGCGTCTGTAGAAGAAGCAGTCAGGGAAACTTTGGTGTCGATTGGAGGCACTACAGCGCTGACTGCGGTTGCTCCTGCCAGGACTTCACTGCGGCACTTGTATGCATAGTGAATGGTCTTTTCATCTGCACCTTCGCATTTTAATACGACAGATGTCATATCTTCCGGATACTCTGTGGTTCCGTAGCATGCTACCATGTACTCATCAATGGTAACCTCTGCATCAGGATCACTCATCTCGAGAATATTTCTTTCGATCTTGATCTTAGAAGAACCTTCCTCAAAATATTCCTTTGTCTGTAATTTTACTGTCAGTCCGTTAAACTCGATGGTTACCGGGTCCAGTGTCAGGATTCTGGTATTGCCTTCCTGTGAGAAATGTGCATGTGTCGGGCAGAGGCACAGATCTACTTCCTCACCCTTGTAGCAGAGCTTTGCACTTCTGACTGTTCCTTCTCCTGCGTAATGTGTAAAGTATCCGGCACGGTACTTCTCCTGAATCAGGAATGGATAAGAAGCATCCTGTACATGAGGTGTTCCGATACCAACCGGCCAGTTTAATTTTGCAACATATGGACGAAGGTCAACAATCGCACCACCCTGATCCATATTAACACAGGCTCTCATAAACGGATCGCAGTACCAGAACAGCTGCTTGTCAGATCCGTATAAAATATCTCTCCAAAGGGCACATTCCGGCTCTGTATAACGTTTCTCGTCGGTAATGCCTTTCTTCTTTCTGTAGTGATCTGCGAACTCGGACATGGTCATATCTACCAGCTTGCCCTCTTTCTTCAAATCTCCGTAATACTTACATCCGTCACTGTATGACTTTAACAGCAGATCATATGGAGCCTCCCAGCGGCCCATCTTGTTCATCCAGCCTGGTCCGACGAACATCATGTTGTAAGCATATCCATTGTTGTATTTTTCCAGATCACGATACTGATCGATCAGGTTATACAGATACGGATACTCCCAGGTCTTTGTATCATAAATCATACCGCGAAGCACGTTCTGTGGATGTGTACCGAAGTTTGATCCGTTTCCGTCATAACATGCAATCAGGTCACGGGAAAGGTGTGGGATAGCTACGATTCCACTGTCCTCTGCCTGATTTGCTGCCGGCGCATGTGTATTCTGCTTGGATGGAATCCATGGTGCCCATGGACCGCCATCGAAAAGTGTATACCAGGAGTTGTTACAGGTATGATATGCTTTCGGGCCTTCCTCCCAGCAGGTAGCTACCGCACACTTCACAGACGGGTAAGCTTCCTTCACATAATTGATCAGTTCTGCGTCCATATAGTAGGAACCGGTTGACTCCGGATAAAAGCCGAAACGATCATGGAATTTCTCGAACACATCATTAACGATTGCCTTCTTGTCTTCCATGGAAAACATCCAGATACAGAAATCTTTTGTCTTATATTTCTCACGGAACTCTTCGCAAGGCAGTCCCAAAAGGGAAAGTGCGATTTCGTCTCCATAGACTTCATGATCATGTTTTGCGATCTCAACCGCTTCATCGTTAAACAAAGAAGCATATGTCATCTGAATGGTAACTTTCAGGCCATTCTCATGTGCCAGTCTCTGCTGTGTCTTGAAAATATCGAGAGACTCTGTAAGTAAAGCCTTATCTCCGATATCCTCTTCCTTTCCCTGTCCGGTCACGGTTGCAGAATACTCTGGAACCATCTCCGGGCGATGGATGATGTTTACAATAAATTTGTCCATCTCGTTCTCCCTCCGCTAGATGTATTTTATTTCTGGACTGCGCTTTTGCGCAATCGGTTGTTCTATGGTTCTAGTATAACAAGAGAGTCCCACAGTGTCAATGTATAATTTTGATATATTTCGCTTTCTTTTTTGCACACTTTTCACAATTCCAAGCATATTCTTTTTTATTTGCGCAATCGGTTGTTTCGTGTGATTTTTAATATTTTTCGTATTTTTTAGTATATTTTTCATGCATATAGAACCCACATTTTGCGCAAATTCATTTATTTTTCATCATCCAAACACAAAAACAGCCATTTGGATATTTCCAAATGGCTGTTTTTGTGTTTGGATTTTAGAGTTTATGATCCTACGAACAGATTCCGCATGTCCGTATCCTGTCCCTTTGAAATTAGTGATGGAATAAACGGATTCCAGTAAAGCTCATAACCATACCGTATTTATTACATGTCTCGATCACATTGTCATCACGTACCGATCCGCCCGGCTCTGCCACATACTTTACGCCGCTTTTGTGTGCGCGCTCAATATTGTCGCCAAATGGGAAGAATGCATCCGATCCCAATGCCACATCGGTATTTTTATCCAGCCATGCACGCTTCTCTTCTGCGGTAAATACCGCCGGTTTTACCTTAAAAATCTTCTCCCATGCACCATCTGCAAGGACATCCATATAATCCTCACCCATGTACAGATCAATGGCATTGTCACGGTCCGCACGCTTGATACCGTCAACAAACTGCAGTCCTAAAACCTGTGGAGACTGGCGCAGCCACCAGTTATCTGCCTTCGAACCAGCCAGACGGGTACAATGGATACGGGACTGCTGTCCTGCTCCGATACCGATTGCCTGTCCGCCCTTGACATAACATACAGAGTTAGACTGTGTATACTTTAAAGTGATCATGGAAATTGCCAGATCAATCTTTGCCTGCTCCGGCAGTTCTTTGTTTTCTGTCACGATGTTGTCAAAGAAATCATCTCCGATATGAAGTTCATTTCTTCCCTGCTCGAATGTGATACCAAATACATCCTTATGCTCGATCGGAGCCGGCTCGTATGCCGGATCAATCTCGATTACACAGTAATTGCCCTTCTTTTTCTGCTTTAAAATTTCCAAAGCTTCTTCCGTATATCCCGGAGCAATCACACCATCGGAAACCTCGCGCTTGATGACCTTTGCTGTTGCTGCATCACAGATATCTGACAGGGAAATAAAATCTCCGAATGAAGACATACGGTCTGCACCTCTGGCACGGATATAAGCATTTGCAAGCGGTGTAAACTCAATATCCATATCATCGACCCAGTAAATTTTCTTTTCCACGTCAGACAGCGGAAGTCCTACCGCTGCACCAGCCGGGGAAACATGTTTGAAAGAAGTTGCTGCCGGAAGTCCGGTTGCCTTCTTTAATTCCTTTACCAGCTGCCATCCATTAAAAGCATCCAGAAAATTGATATATCCGGCTCTTCCACAGAGCACCTTAATCGGCAGATCTTTGCCATCTGCCATATAGATTCTGGCCGGTTTCTGATTTGGGTTACATCCGTATTTTAATTCATATTCCTGCATGATTTTCTCCTTTTTCAACAATCCGCTCTTATTTATTTTTATTTATTCTTGTTTACAATTCTTGACTCATAGTTTCCGGTCTCAATGTCAATAAAACGTACAAACAGGGAAACTTTATTATCCTCATTTAAATTCTCCCATACCATTTTCGTAAACGTATCGATATCTCCATCAATATCAACCCAGGTTGGTTCACCCTCGAAACTTGGCAGTGGATTTCCGTCTCCCATATAAGTATGGATAAAATGTCCCTCTCCGGCAACCGGGTTGCTGTATGCAAACGTGTAACGGTTGCATGCATCCGGATTTCCGTTGTTGCTCTTTAAGATAGACATCGCATAATTGAACTCACCCTTATCAATGTGCATGATACCGGAAATACGTGGAGTATAATTTGGTGCGTCCGGCTCAAATTCTCTGGTGCGCAGCGCCTGCTCAAATGTCTGCTGCTTATCCATCAGCTCATAAATCGTATCGGTCTGATCTCCGTTTGTCACAATCGTCTTGTTGCCAAGTACTCGAACCGGTGCGTAAATGATCAGGCTCGGATCTTCCAGCTTTGACGGATCAAATGCCTGTGTACGGATACCTTCGCCATCCTCTACAAATACACGATTACGGCTGTTTGCGCTTCTTCCCATAATAAAATAAGCAGTTACCGCCTTCTTTCCATCCTTAGAACGTCCGATCACAATACCACGTCCCGGATATGTTGTTGCGCCTAATTCTTTACTGAGTGCTACCTTCTGCATTTGTTTCTCCTTTCGCAAATACGCCTAAAATAAATAAAAACCGACACATCCGGGAACCCACATTTCAATCAAATACATATTTCATGTATTTCCCTGCAATGTGCGGTGCCCAGACGGTCGGCCCCTGCGGTGCTTCTCTGAAGCATCGCCTTATCTGCGGTACATCTGTGATGTATCGCCCTATCTGCGGTGCAATCTTTGGATCTGTCACCTTTATATCTCTTGTTATACTCCACGTGGTTCTTCCACTTATCCGTCAGTCATATAACTAAATTTATTTAAGCATGGAAAGTTCCTCTTGTCAAGGGATCTTCTGTTATTTCATCGTTACTATTCACTCACATGTTACTGTTCACAGGTTACCCTGCGAACAGTAACTTCGCAGCCCCATATAAAGTTTTGCTTCGCAAAAGGGGCTGCTCACACCCACATCACGTTCATAAGCACCTGAACAGCATGGTGTTCAGGTGCTGGGTGAACAGTAACCTCACATTCAGCTGCATGCCCGTGCATATTCCTGTAATTTTTCTTTTGCAGTCTGCGACAAATGTGTCGGAACCTCTATCTGCACCTGGGCATATTCATCTCCGTGAACTGCCGGATTATTCATGACTGCTACACCCTTTCCTTTCAATCGGATTTTTGCCCCAGACTGTGTACCCGGTTTAATCTTACAGACAACATCTCCATACAACGTATGGATCTTTATCTCTCCTCCGAGCACAGCTGTTGTATACGGAATTTTCACCGTCGTATAAACATCCTGGCCTTTTCGCTCGTAACCAGATTTTTCTCCGACTTTGACTTTGATCAGCAGATCTCCATCCTTTCCATTGTACCCTTTCTGTCCTTTCCCTTTCAGACGCACAGACTGCCCGTTTGCAATGCCTGCCGGAATATGCACTTCAAAGTTCTGGCTCCTTCCGTCACTGGAAGAAAGCGTAAACCTTTTATCACAGCCAAATACCGCTTCTTCAAAGCTGATCGGTACTTCCGTCTCGATATTTTGCCCTCTTTCCTCATGTACTCCGCCAAAACCACTGCCAAATTCTCCGGTACTTCCAAATCCGCTTCTTCCGCCAAAACCTCCGGTTCCGTGGAATCCACCTTTTTTTCCAAACAATTTGTCAAGAATATCATCCATATCGGAAGAACCATCAAAATGGAACTCCTGATATCCGCTGCCCGGTTCTCCGGAAGAATACGACTGATAAAATCCTCCATTTCCAAATGGATTCCCGTACTGTGCCTGTTTCATCTTCTCCGGATCAAAACCTGCTTCCAGCGAAATCGGACCGTACTCATCATACAATTTCCGCTTCTTCGGATCTCCCAACACTTCGTAAGCTTCCGTTACTTCCTGAAAAATCTTTTCCGCATTTGGATTTCCTTTATTCATATCCGGATGATATTTTTTGGCAAGTTTTCGATAGGCCTTTTTAATCGTTGCTTCGTCTGCATTTTTATCTATTCCCAAAACTTCGTAAAAATCTCTTTTTGCTGCCATAATTATCACCTCACCAATCACAAAAACAGGAACTGCTTTCTAAAATGCACTTCCTGTCATTCCATCTCAGTCAGAGCATTTTCCACTAAGACGTACTTATATCTTTGCTTCAGTTTTGTTATAGCATTGTTTTTAGCACTCGTCAAGCATGTCTGCTAACAATTTTCTTAATTTTTTCTAAATTGGTGATTCACGGCATGGTCTGAGGCTTTTGATTTTTGCAAGAGGAACGGAACACGCAGCAAAACAACGACTTATATACCATAGATTTTTAAATCAACACGTCCATCGACAACTGCAATTCCATCCGCCTGCAATAGCCTTGCCTGCGCACCTTCTCCACCAAACGCAAATTCTCCTGCTAATTCTCCCTTTGCGTTCACCACACGATAACAGGGAATCTTCTCCGGATCCGGATTTTTATGCAATGCATTTCCCACGGCGCGTGCCATCTTTTTATTTCCGGCCATCTCGGCAACCTGTCCATATGTTGCCACTTTTCCGCGCGGAATTTTTTTAACCGCTTCATAAATCCGTCTGGTCGGACTGTCCGTAACCAGATCATAGCTTTCCGCAATCATACGCTGGATTTCCTGCTCCGGAACGGTACCATCCAGAATAATGGTATTCCAATGATCTTTATTCTGATGCCATCCCGGAATGACAGATGCATAGGTACTTCTCCAGAAATCACGCCACTGCGGATCCGCTTTCACATTTAAATTAATGTATCCTTCCCTCTCATAGGTCCATAAAAACGCCTTTTTGCTTCCTTCTACCCTCACAAGCTGCCAGTTATTATCATGAAACGGTGCCTCCTGATAGGTTTTCGGAAAAGACAATGCATATGCCAGCGCCTCTTCCCTTGTTTTCATACACTCCTCCTTACGGTTTTTCCGTCATATATCATATATTTTCTGTATATCTGCATGTCGGAAATCCCATACATCCCCAAAACTCTCCGAACCTTCCGTTCCTTTTTTTCAGTGGCTGCCCACACACCGGACAATTTTTTATTTCCATCCTGCGCCCGGTAGTACCATCCAGCTCCTTTGCCAGCTTTTCAAAAATCTGCTGGTTCATTCGGCAATCGTTTAATGCACGGTGAGCCCCGGCTGTGGAAATCCCGTAATACTGTGCCAGATCCCCCAGACGATGATGCGAAAGTTCCGGCAGACAGAGCCGTGCCAGTTTCAGTGTGTCAATGTAATCGTTGGTTAGTGTCTGACCGAAATACCGTTCACAATCACGATACAAAAATTTCATATCAAAACGATTGATATTATGTCCTGCCAGCACATCATCTCCGATAAAAGCAAGAAATTGCTGCAATACGGAATCAAACATTGGTGCAAACGCCACCATATCATCCGTGATATGATTTACTGCACTTGCCGCGCTGGAAATCGGTCTGCCCGGATTCACAAGCTGACTGAACTCTTCTGTAACCACGCCGTTTTTTACTTTGACAGCCGAAATTTCAATAACCTCGTCATATTTACTCGAAGTACCGGTTGTCTCAAGATCATAGAGTACATAATCCGGCACATACTGATTAATCATTTTACCTTTTGTATTTCCTAACATCTTTTGTTCCTTTGCCTTTTTAGGATTGTTTCAGGAAAAAACGCAGACTTCCAATTCGAAGTACCGCTCCCTGGGAAGCCGCACTGTTTTCAAAGTTTCTTGCAATTGTTTCCTTTTCCACGCTTAATGTCTTTACAATGTAAAATTCCTTCTTTGCCGCCGTCGGTGCATTGTGCATAAACTGCATCACTTCCTGCAGGTTTCCAGATCCGGCATAATCCCCACCGAGCACCGTATGGACATCCTTTTCCTGAAACACATGCGGAATGACCGAATCAATCGCTTTATCGTAATCCGCATTTCCCACATCAATCCGGATGCGCGCCAGACAGCTTCCGTCCCCCGGCTGTTCCACCTGATAATCCAAAAGTTGCAACTGCCCCCACTTCTGATTCACTGCCTCCTGCCATTTTGGAAGGAACTGACCTTTCTGCGCATTCAAAACACTGACAATCATGGAAATTTTTTGTTTATTTGGAAGCTTCATCAGCATACCCAGTCCCGGAATCTTCGGAAGCTTTACCTGATCAATATTTAATTCTGTAATATCTGCCACCAGTCGAAACATTTCTTCTCCTTCATCTTTGGTTATTTTCTATGCTATCATGCTATCACTTTTTTCGTAATTTTTCCACTAAAATAACACTCACGATATTATGCTATAATTTCATTTGGCACCGCCAAACCGGATTCACCAGAAAAGTCAGATCAATACCGTTTTGATGATGATATACAGGTATGTATTTATGATAATCTTGTAATCAATATCACGGAATTATTAAAATAAAAAGGTGCTTATTTAAGCACCTTTTTAGTGGACTAGACGGGAGTCGAACCCTCATACAAAAGTTATAGAACGGCTTATTTATGGGATTATTAATTTTCGTGTCATCTTTCGTGTCATCTAACTATAGCTTGTCCAAAAATTCTTTCTTCCACTTCTTATCATCTACCCAGTATGCCGGACAAGCTTTTCCAGTTACATCAAAGTGCCGGACAACGTGTGCCTTATCGATGTTATATTTCTTCATCAGTTTTTTCGTGAGTGTAACAGCATTCCGAATCGTTACTGCTGACGCTCCAGCTTTTCCGTCCTTTACAGTATCGCACAACTCGATGTTGATTGAGTTGGCATTTGTGCAAAGTCCATACTTTTTTCCACCGCCTGTCTTCCCACAGTTCGGATATTTTTTCCCACCAACGGACCAAGCAATGTTTTTAAGCGGCACCGACTTCGTGTAAGAATCATCATCGACGAAATAATGTGCGCTGGCTTTGACCACATTATTATGGAAGTATTTCGCATTTGCTTCATCTGTATCGCCGTCATTGGCAGTGTAATGGATAACGATGTACTTGATGGATTTTAAACTTCTCTTATTTCCATAGTTTTTCGGATTCGCAAACAACTGCTTTGCAATTGCTTTGATTGCTTTTGTAATTGCCATGCTATTCCTCCTTAACTTCCGGGATGCCGGCTACACTGGTGAGTAGCGATACCAAGCCTGCAACAATCGATGCTGATACTACCATCTTCCAGTCTACTGCAGACACGACTGCACTTGTTCCGATAACAGCAATAGCTGTCTGCGCCATAGTCTTCACTGCTCTGACTGCTGCGGCCTTTGCCCATTTCTGCGTGTTTACTGATACTTTGAATACACAATTTTTTGGCATATTAGTCTCCTTCCTGTGGCTCTGTTGGTAGAGCCATCAATGCGTTATATAGTTGCGTTCCTACTCCGTTCCCATGAAGCGCGTGATATTGCTGGTATTCATCCTCTAAGGACTGCTTAACATATACCGGGCAATATCCGAGATCATCATGGTATTTATTGTACAGGCGTATGAGGTCGGCACGGAGCAACGCCCTGACACCCTTGCGAGTGGCAATTACCTGTCTATACAGGAATAGAATTGCGCCTGCAAAAGCAGTTATTAACTGCCAGTTGTCTGATATGAATTTGATCATTCGGTGCACTCCTTAATCTTTATGAATAAAGTATAATGCCTATTCGTGCACTATTTGTACCAATTTAAGGCATTAAAAAAACAGGCCTGTTATGGCCTGCTTGAAATCCCCGCAATTTCATCCTTTTTCGTTTTCATGAGAGATAATTTCTCTATTATCAGTCAGTATTGCTTTTGTTAATCCTTTAAATAATTCCGCTTGTTCTTCCTTTGGCATCTCTTTAATAATTTGTATAACAGTTAAATATTTCTCTGTAGACCCGAGTCTTTGATGATATATTCCTAACTGCTTAGTTGCTTCTCTATATAACCAAAAGAATAAACCTGCAATAACCTCTACTACAGTTCCCCCTATTACAGAAATAATAGATATGTTCTTATCAAATATAATATATGTAATTATTCCTAACACATAAATAAAAATTCCAAAAAAGCATATAAAAAGTGCTGCTGAAAAAGATTTTCTTGCTTGTTGCTTACTTATAACATAATACTCTCTTAATTCACTTACATTATCCATCATCATGTTTAATATATTTTTTTCATTAGGCTTATTCTCTCTTCCGTCGGATGTATTTCTATATAATATACTAATGTTCTGAATGGCTTTATCAATCTCATCCGCTTCATTTTTCATCGTTTTCAAATCAATTTTTTGCTTTGATTTGTAAGTGGAAATAACAGACACCAAAAGGGTCAATGACATTATAAATATAATCAAAATTTCTGAAACAACCTCATTATTGCCTAGTACATATAAAAAAGTTTCCATAATTTATTTTCTCCTTTTTCTTTTATTATATGATAAAAATAGTTATCACACAAGTCAATAGAAGGCATCCGAAGATGCCACTACACTGCCTGCTCTGCCTTTTCAATTTCTGCCCGCACCTGTTCACGCCAGCGTTCTGGAACATCATCAATCGTCATTTTTTTATCAACCGTAATCCGGCGGACATAGAATTTAATAAGATTGCTACATGCCATTATTCTTCACCTCCGATCATTCCGGCCAGATCTTCGATTGCTCCAGCGTTGGACTCATGTCCCTGTTGCAATGTTACCTGTCCTGTTTCCAGCGCATCAAGGCGCTTTTCAATTTCGGTTTTGGTTCGCAGCCTGATAGTTACCGTGTAGGTTCCATCTTCCTTACCTGCCTCGTCCGTATTCGGTGCGTATGTAAACCCATCACACTTCAGATCTGTGTACTTTCCGGATGCCTCATTATTGTGCTTAAATGTCACTTCCGCAAGGTTGTCCGCAGTAAATGCATCCGTAATCGTTTTAATGGCTTCAAAGTTCTCGGCTTTGATCTGGATGTTTCCAAGGCTTGCACCATCGGCAACCTCGAAGCTGGTCTGATCTTTTAAAATAATTTTATCCATGTTTTTAATTCCTTTCTTTAATAAAAATGGTTTATAAGTTCATTCGAATATTTGTTCGATAATTTTGATTAAACATCAGTATAACGCCCGTTCGGGCTGTGTTTGTACCATATTTCCATGAAACAATGATTTGAAGTCTTTGTTTAATACGAATCTACTATTAGTAGATGCTTTAGATCTACAAAATCAACCGGGCATATATTTAACAAACAATACTACCAAAAATTTGCCTGATAATTGTGACTATGGTTTATTGTTTATTGTATATGGAAGTGAAAATAAGTGGAGATTTCTTATATTTATTACAACAGCTTTGGATGGAATTTACCTCAAATTTTACAACGGATATGTGGATCTTGCCAATGGATGGAGCTCATGGCACAAAATCAGTTAATTTTAGTCCATGCAAATTATTTCATCATAATATGATGTTTCTATGTTAAATTAAATTCTCCATTCCAGACGGTTACATAAATTAAATTACTCATTCGACAACTTATTAAAAGCCCAACGGAAAAACGAAGGGCTGATTCTGTTCCATTCCATTGGAATATAATCAGTACGTAATCGCCAACATTTTGCAATTTCTCATTTTTACAAATAGAGCTCCAATAATCTGATGATATTTCACCAATATTATAGATACCACAACCGGAATCAATTTGCGATGCAGATGTCCAAGTATTGATAAATTTTCTCCAGCGAAAACCATATAGGTGATCATTTAAATCATTGTTTAAATCACTTATCTGCTTTGCAAGTGTTCCATCAATATTCGGGTTCGCCTGCCGCGCATCAAGTGCGAAGCCTTCCACTGTGGTGATCTGATTATTCGCCACATTCGCCGCCGGAAACGCTCCATTGATGGCATCCTTTAAGGTATCTGCCAACTTTATGACGTTTTTCGCTTCATCTAATGTAATTGTGGTTCCATCCAAGTTAATGCTAAGCGTTCCACTCTCATCTACGCTCATGCTCTTTCCGTCCGGCTTTACAACTCCGGCATCCTCTGTTGTTGCAATCGCACTAGCACCACCCACGATAGACTTAGACCAATATTCTGTATTGCTCGTCGCTGTTCCTGCCGGAACTTCCTTTTTCGCAAAATACAATGTATTGTTATAAGTCACTGCATCCAATCTCTTATATGTAGCATTTGCGCTCCAATCGCCCTTTGGTACAATTGCTACTCTTCCTGCTATAGCCATTCTAAGCCACCTCCCAATTTAAATTTCCGTCATTGTCAACGACAAAGTTATAAGCAGAATTGTCCGTGTAAATCAACTCCCCATCCTCATTCACATCAAATTCTGTCATTGTGAGTTTCTTGTTAATCTCGTTTTCGATTCCCTGCGCTCGGTCTACGCTATTTTTGGAATCTGTGGCAGATTTTGCCGCGTTGGTTTCGGACTCTTTTGCACTTTTGGCAGATGCTACAGCCTTGGCAGATTCCACTTTAATATCTGCAAGATAATCCGGGCGCAGATGCTTTTCTTGGATACTTCCCTCTTTCACGATTGCGGACACCTTGCCGTCACTGCCGATTGCAAATGCGATCGTATCGGAATCCAAGAACTCATACTGCGTGATTAGCGCGGATAAATCTACATTCTGCGTTGTACCATCATCTAGCGTTATCACAAGTTGCTGTGTCTGCGGGTTATAGCTAAAATTCACAGCCAGCTTTTCAAGTTTAGTATCAATTATATCTTTAGAGCCATTCATTTTAGTAATGGTCAATATACCGGTTGCTTCCTCGTAAGTAATTTCTTCTACAAGATTATTCGCCTTGACAAGATCGACTTTTGCCGCGTCCATAGCAACTATACGATCATCCAGATCGTCAATCCCTTTTTCGGCGTTGTTTAGCCGTTTCTCATTTATGGAGGTTTTTTCACTCGGTAAGTTCTCCCAATACGTCCTGCTATAAATTTTCTGCATGGTTCACACTCCTTTCTAGCGCTGATAATCTGCGTTCCAGATCTTCGTTTTTCTGCTGCAAAAGTTCGATTTCTTTCTGCTGCATCTGGATCATCTGTATGTGCATTGCATGGAGATTTTCCTTGTCAATTTTCCATGTCTTTGAATCTCCGTGAATTGCTTTTTCATCCTCTTCGGCATCTTCTTTTAGTACAAGTCCGCTATCGGACAATCCGGCATCCTGCAAAATCTTCTCTAAATCCTGCGCAATTAAACCAAACTGTAAGCCTGTGTGCTGCGTGATGTATCCGGATTTCCATGTATACTCAACTGGGCGCATTGCCATATAAACGCTTTTAATATCCCTTAATGATTGTATATTATTTTTCAGCCTTTTATCGGAACTCGGAATAGAAATCAAAAGACCCTCGATATCCAAGATACTTTCCCTTGAACCAAAATCAGCCACTTTATTAAAGTGTCTAGGCGAATACTTGGTTGTAGATTTATCATTAAGTGTATAGTCTACGTCTGTAAAATACCCACTTGGCAATTCGCTTTTGGTTGCGTAGTCACTCAGCGAATCGTCAACATAACTTTCGGTTGCCAAGGATTCCGAGTTTGAATCCGTTACAGTGTCTAGGTCAATGAATATGTTTTGCAACATAGGTCTACCTTTTCCGTCAAGCCCGATAATTGCAATATCATCACCAAGCGCCGTTGAATTAAAATTCAGCGAATCCACAATTGTCGCTTTTCCATATTCATCAAGCTGAAAATTGGTGGAATCAATGGTTAGCGTGTTTGACTTAAAGTTTACTTGTCCGGATTCGATATCCACATTCTCGGGGCTCATGGCGAATTTGCTTCGGATTTCATCTTCTCCGACCTTTCTGCTCACTTCCATCTGGATAGAATCGGCGGCTTCTTTAAACGAAGACTCCAATTCGCCCTCTGCATCTGTAGCACGCTTTGCCTCTGTAGCAATCAGTTCATCCGTCTGTTCGAATCTCGTAGAGGTATTTTTTTCTAAATCCTCATACGTGGATTGAAGATGGTCTGCATTTTCCTCCAAAATATGGGTACGTCTTTTTAATGCTTCCACCGTCTCCCGTGTAGTTGGATTTTTCATGGCGTGGGTTTCTGTTCCTGCTGAAACAATGGAATCGCGTTTGCTTTGCACTCCTGTAAGGGTGCGCTGTAAGATGTATGTTTCTACAATCTCCCTGGAAGTGTTGAAACGAATCGGATCTCCCAACTCTAGGCACGGATTACCAACGCATGTACAACTTTTAATCGGTGTGTATTCTGCCTGTGCAATTACCGGCAGCAGATTATTCGCAATCTGCTTCATTTCAGCCCCGGTCTTGTCGCTTATAAGGAAGTTGCCGGAAATAACATAATTGTTTCCAGATGTTCCCACAATAGCCCCGGCAGTAGAATCATCTGCCCGGATCTCCAACTGTGTTATTGCTTGGCTCTGGAACGCTTCATAGTCAAATGTGATATAGTGCCCGTTCATGCTTTCGGTGTTCGCATCCGAAGGAAAGAGATCATCACGCGGGTACAGATCTTCTGCCGGATACAGTGCAGATGTAATCGCCCTTAAAATCACATACTCAAATCTACCGTCTCTCCCGATATTTCCAAATGCCCCGTTGATCTCACAAATCGCTTCAATTATTGTCTTGCCGCTTATCGTAGCTTCTGCCGTTACGCTGGAATCATCGGACTGTGTAGTTACCAGCGTTTTGTTTATTGTCATGGAATCATTTACAAGGTTTGTCTCTTTCTGCTCAATTCCAAGGTGTGCGAAAAAGCTGTCACGAAATGCTTTCAAAGTCATTGGAAAAGATAAACCGTCATACCAGCTTTTTACATCAGCATTGATTATGTCATACATGGCATCATAGGCAACAATCTGGCGCTTCGTCCGGTCTGCTGTCGGGGTATCAGACTGTACCGTATATGTACCATATTCAAACGGATCGTCCTCATTTCCTTCCAGAGTTTCCGTCACACGTAGCTTCATGCCTTTTGTGGCAATTGGTACCTCGCGTCCGGTAAAAGAAATCTGATTCGGCAGGCATGAGCCAAATTTCAGTTCCGTACCGTCATTCAGAGTCTCGGTCAGCGTGAATGTGTCCTGTTCTCTCATGGAGTTGTCAATCACATGTTTCGTTCCGATTACTTCTATATTAAGTTGCTTATCAATCGAGCTTTCATAATAAAGTTTCTTGTTTTTGCTACCTATCATAAAATCTCACCGCCATATCCGATAAAAGCAATTCTCCAGCCGTCATATTCAATCGTTTTTTCATCTGCATATGCTACTATCGGAGTAATATCCGGAACATAGCAATGCATAGTCACATACCGCACCAGTTCCGGACACCATGCTGTCACAAGACATTTCTTTTCGCGCCGTTGCTCCACATATTGTTTATTTATGTTACTCATAAATGCATTAAACTTCTTTTCGTTCATGGCCGGAGTCTGCCACTCTGCCTTAAGCACCTGGTTCTTTAATGCTGTCCTGTGTAACTTCCCATTGTCATCGTTGTACGAATCTTTGTCCTGCCCCAGTAAGTGGGACTGAAATGTGCTGGCCAGTATACAGTCAAATGGAACTGTGTAATTTCCGACTTTGATTAAATAACCGCCGTATCCCATTCAATCCACCTCCTAAAATAAAAATGCTGGGTTTCCGGTTGCCCGGTAGTATTCATTTGCTTTCTGCTGTGTTACGTGGAAGATTCCATTCGGATCTCCTTCCACTTTAAACACAACATTTACATTCTGGTTTCCGGTTGCCATTACGGATCGTACCGCACGCGCAACTCCATCCGATACAGATGCCACAATCTGGTCATTGTTCATAACGGACGTATGTCCTGCAATTGTTCCGACAAGCTCCGGTCCTGCTTCACGCGCGATAAAAAGCTGTCCTGCTGGTGCGTTCTCGGTTCCTACTGCATAATGTGCTATGTTATGCCACATACCACCGGTATAGATTCCACCGCCAGCTTTCTTGGCTGCTGCTTTCGTTTTGACATTAACTGTTTTCCCAGAGAAAAAGTTACTTACATTGTTCCATAGGCTCTTAATAGCATCTTTTGCAAAAGAAATCCCAATTTTAAGGGTTTTACCAGCAGTAGAAGCATTCCATGCGTCTTTTACATCTTTCCACCAGGTTCCACCAGACTTTTTCACATTTGCTTCAAATTTTCGCACTTCTTTCCCGGCAGTTGTACTTGACCACCAATTTTTTACGTTTTTCCACCATGTTGCCGATTCATTCTTTACGTCCGTGTAAAACTCTTTTACCTTTCCTACTTTTTTCCCCCACCACATCTTGGTGTTTTTCCACCATGTTGCCGAATCATTTTTTACATTTGTAGAAAACTCCTTTACCTTATCTGCTTTCTGTCCCCACCATTTTTTTGTATCATCCCACCAGTTTTTTGCGTCATTCTTCACATTGGCTTTAAATTCAACTGCTTTATCTTTGGTAGAATCCCATTTTTTCTTTATCCCATTCCAAAGATCAGATACCTTTGTTTTAATTTTTGCCTCAATTTCAACAGTTTGCTTTACCTTTTTACCGTTAGAATTATAAGGATTGGCTTCAACAGGATTTAAAATTTTATTCTTGGACTTAGAATATCTACTGTTAGCATTATAAGGATTAGCGGAATTGTTCAATGCGCGTTTTCGTGCGCGTTCTTCATAATCTCTTATTTCTTTATCTGTTACAGCATTTCCATTATTATATGGATTTGCCTTATTGTCTCTCGCTGTTTTTTTACGCCCAGCATCAAACCCATATTTATCAATATTGTTTTTCCACTCTTTGTAATCATCCGAAAATTTAGTTGTTACATAAACTGTTGCAGCTATCAAAAAACCTGTTGCAAGAGTGCCGGCAATTCCATTTCCGAGTGATATTTTTGATAATTTTTTTCTTATTGCACCACCAAGTTTGGTGTCTAGGTTGTCTGTAAAACTGGATTTTAACACTTTATAAAGAATATTTCCGGCATGCTTTAATGACCAAAATCCAATTATAGTTGCTAATGTCTCTGGTGATAACGATGTAAGGAATGTTTTTAAGCCATTGAAAACATCCTCCCAACTTAACCCACTAAAAAACCCAATCACAAAATTCCAGAATCCATCAACCCATCCGTTTATTGCTTCTGCACAATGCTTCCACTTAAATTTCCGGAAAAATTCATTGAATCCATGCGCCACATTATTTCCGAATGTCTTGAAATCAAATTTATTTGTAAATCCAAGTGATGCAAAAATAGCTGTATTCAGTGCTCCGGCTATAACATCTGCTGTGGCTGTAAATACGCTGTTTCCTTTTTTGTCCTCGGAAAACAGGCCGTTCAAGAAACTTGCAAAACCAGTTCCGAAATTTTCAGCTTTCTTATATATTTCATCCCACGGGATTTTCCCTATGGTATCTGTGATTTCCTGCCTTATAGTCTTTCCAAGGCCTTCCCAATCTCCGGATTTAATTGCTTCTCTGATTTTGTCCGCAAGATCAGCAATATTCTGGTCAATTGGTACCTCTTCATACAGATCGCCTACTCCACCACCGCCACCGGAGCCACCAGAACCACCGGAGCCGCCAGAGCCGGAATCTTTATTGGAATCTATTACATTCAGCTCATTAAACGATTGTAGCTGCCCTTTTAATTTTTTCGCCGCCTTCGTAGCCTTATCTGCTTTCGAGGCGGCCGCATCAAGTCCAGCTGCATAATTCTTCGTTTGGGTAGTGGCTTTCGTCCAAGTCTTTTTTCCTGTCAGTGCTGATATAAACTGGTTTACCTTATTGATTGCGGCTGTAAGCATATTTATAAGGTAGGTAAGCGCCGGCCCGACTGCACTTATAATCGGAGCGGCTAATGCCCCGAATGCATTTTTGAGAGTTGCTACCGCACTAACAAGAGCCGACATTTTTGCATTCACATCACTGGAATACCTTGCCATATTCTGGGTACCGTCTTTTACGGCAGAAATCATTGCATTCCAGCCTTGCGTTATCCAGTTAAATACAAACAAGGAAAGCGCAATTCCTCTAATTCTGGACGCGAAGGCACTTACCAAACCGCTTGCTTTTCTGGTTTTCCCTGAAAAATTGTCAAGCCAGCTCCCTGTGCTCTTTCCTGCACTCTTGGCGCTGCCGGAAACCTTATTCTCTTTCGCGGCCAATTCTTCGTGTCGGCGCGCAAGAACTTGCATTTGTTCATTAGTATCTTTAAGCTGAGAGGACAACTTTTTATATTCGTCAGTTGCACGGATAGCCCCTTTATCCAGATATGCAGTACCTTCTTTTGCCATTTTTGACTGGTATTTTTCAGCGGCTCGAATATCGGCGCCAACCTCTTCGATTTTACGATCAAGCGAATCCCACGCTGCACCAGATGTTTTTCCACGCGCAATCATTTCCTGCTGCCGCTGTAATAACTTGTCAAATTCAGCTGTGGATCTATGTAACGCATCTGTAATATTCTTATATTCCTCTGTGGGAATCTTCTGACTTTCCATCTGCCGCATTTTTTCGGTAAGATCTGCCGCTTTCTTGGCAGTTTTGGAAATTTGGTTCTCCAAACGTAGCATCTGGCTGGATGCGTTTTTCGTATCAATTTGTGTGTTTATTCTTATGCTGCCATCATAATCTGCCACCCGCTCACCTACTTTCTGCCGCGTATTTCTGCCATCATTCGGTCATATTCATCGATGGCATTCTTCTCGTCCTCTGTGTATTCTTTCTTCTGCTCCAGCTGATCCAGAGCATATATCTTCTGTGCCTTTGCCAATGCCTTGCGATATTCCGGTGTCGAACCGCTCACCGGCTTCTCCTGCCGCTTTGACACCACCTGCAAAAAACTGGATAGCTTGTACGGCATATTCCAAAGCAGACCGCAGAACATCCACCAGTGCATATCCGTGGTGGCAAGATCTATACCGTAGATCTGCCGGAAATCAGCATAGATGCGCCACTGATCGATATCATAATCAACCACGCGCGTCTTATCGCCGTCCGGATCCGGATTGTCGTGAAACCAACCGGAGAGGAACCACTCTACACATTCGCCAAGCGCCTCGCCCTGAGGATGTTCACGCAGATACTCTTCCCCGTTCTCATCTTCATCAGCAAACATGAGCCACACGAACATATCGCTTTTCTCGTAATCCGTCAGTGCGCGATCATATTTCGCCTGCAGCATCTGGATGCCAATCGTAAAATCTGTATTCACTTTGTACCCGTGCCACTCTTCCGGCAGATCATCGAGAAAAACATTATTCATTCTTCTTTGCGTCCTTATGTTCCTGAATTAACTGGTTTTTGCCCTTGTTGTGTCTGTTTCTCCGTGCTTTACGGTTCGGAGAATACTTCCTGTGGATTGCTTCTGTTCTCGTCTTAAATAATTCGTTCATCACCGGCATTACAGTGTTCACGAAATCTACCAGAGCATCTTCATCCGGCACGAAATTCTCATTCAGTTCATAGCACTCATGGAAAACATTTTTAATGGTATCTTTTCCAAACAGTGCATCAATTTCCCGAATCATTCCTTCCAGGATACCAATGTGCATGTCCGATGCATCCACGATAATATTCGTTTTCACATCGTCCGGAAGATCATCAAACTCTTTATGTTCGTATTCTTTGTATTTTTCTTTGTAGACTGCAATCTTATCCTCGCCGGAATTGACTACATCTTCCAGATTATTGGCCAGCTTCACAAATCTCTTTACCGTGGCAGCATCCGCCGTATTGATTAAAAGTGTTGTGATATGGTTCCCGTCCACGTCATTCACTTCGATTTTCTTAATTCCATTATCAAAAGAAATATTTTTAATATCTGCCATAAATTACCATCCTCTCTTAATCCGGGGCGCGAAAGAGAGGTACGTGCCCCGGATATGCTAATTGTTGATTAACACCTATTCCTTTGATCCTGCACTCGCAGCATCTTCCTTTTTCTTCCAGGTAAATGTGCCGCCAGCACCGATTGTGATTGTTCCCTGTTCCACTTCTCCATTACCATTAATCTGGATAGATGATGTAAGGGTATCTCCACCTGATCCACCAGTACTTGATGGGCAAACTGTAACCGGAAGGCGAATGCAATCACCTGTGCCGGATTTAATGTCAGTCTTGTAATATCTGTAATAATATGTATTACATTTATCCCCCGTCGGGAATGTCTTGAACATCGTGTCAATTGCGGTCTGCATATCATCAGACAGATATTCGCGGGATGGTGTCATAGAAAACGCATATCCCTTTACTGTATTGGACGCATTCTTCATGTTTACGTACTGCTTAGATTCGGTGTTTGGTCCCCAGTCCTCTGTCAGTTCCGTATAGCCATCGCCCATCTCGGCAAGTTTCTCTGTAGAGCCAGTAAGTGCTCCGATGTCCAATAAGGACACCATGTTGGTACGATCTAATGCCATGTGTATTTCCTCCTGTTATTTTTTGTAAAAATATACAAGTTGCATATTTACGCCATATCCCATCTGTTTTTCATCCTGCATAATTGGCAAGACTACAGATGTACGTGCGATTTCCTGTAATGTCATGTGTGGATCAGCAAATTCAATCCCGGTATCTTCCAGCCATTTGCTCAAATTCTCCAGAACCATCTGTGCCTCAATGGATGTTTTGTTGCTTGTCGGGGAACTGCGGTATACGATCTGAAATGGCATCTGTGCTGTATAGCTGCCACTCACATATTTCTTTATGTACCGCGCACCGGACAGTGGGTAAATTCCGATGGAAGTATCAACACTGATACTGTTCCACTTCACGTTTTTATTGCTTGCCTTAAACGTCTTGGGAAAGTTCGGATACTGCAAAATCAGATCCAGCACCGCATTCTGCGCACTTTCCGCGTCTTTTATGGTAAGTTTTTCTACTTCTCCCATCACGCACCTCCAACCTCAAAATGCGGCATCACATCCTCATATTTATCAACTGTTGTCACCTTGTATACAGAATCCAGATTGTCGTGCGCCCATTCGTAAATGCCGGAATCAGGAATCTCCAAGTCCATATGATCGCCCTTGATGAAAAAATCATCTGTCGGGTGGAACGTGATATAGTTTGGCTTTTCATCGTCCGGAAGAGCATCCCACGCTTTCGGCTCCATGTATGGTTTAGGTATCTTCCCCAAGTCAACAAAAAGCTTTACTGCATCCGCGCTATCCATGCCGCTCTTGGTTACATTCGCGCCCTTGGTTTCCACAAGGTTCACATTCTCCAATAAGGTCAAATAGCACTTTTCTTCCTCGGTGTCCGGATCACAGAAGTAGTTAAACAGCGTAACTTTGTCGTTGTAAAACAATCCAAGCCCCATCAGTGGCAACTCTCCTTCCCGCATTTCGTACATTTCCAGATATGTTTCCGGACGTAATGGTTGCCGTGGGTGCGAACGTCCATGTACGCATACGGCATCATTTTGTGCTTGCAAAATAATCTCTTTAAAAGCATCATTCCACCCCCGCATAAAGCAATCCGGTGCCGGACAGGTATTCGCATACCGTGTCGTAACACAACCGGTTTTGTGCCACCTTGTCATTCAGCACCTTATCCACCAAAGTTTCATTTGTCCCAAAGCTGATCGACTGACCGCCCGAAGACATGGACTTTACATTGCCCTCCTGTGGATCATTCGCATGAGCCGTCTTGTAGTCGATCTTATAGAGCAGATCTGCCAGTGCACAGGTGGCTTTCTGGATGCGCTCGTCAAACTCTTCCTTTGCAGCAGCATCAATACGCCCGTAGGTCAGCTGATTTAGCTTATCGGTGGCTCGGTTTTCCCACTTGGGGAAAAGGGATTCCTCGATAGAATCCCCATAGTATTTTTCTTTGTAGAAGTCATATGTGGTATATCCCATCAGAAATCCCCTTTCCTTATGAAAAGTCAACAAGCAGGTTCTCGTTGAGTTCCTTGATGCCGTAAATGATATCAAAAGAGATTTTGTCCTGCTTATGGTCAGAGTCGTAATCGAATACAACACGAACACCCAAGCCATCGGCAGATGCAATGTAAGCGTTCTTGTTGCCCATCGGCAGTTCAAGGTTACGTGTTACAAGTGCAAGACCATTTCTGTGGAATCCAAGAGCGTGTGCCTTGCTTACGACAAACGCGTCTGTTTCAGCTACAGTTTCCGGAATGTTCTGATCCACTTTTACAGTTCCAGCACCACCGGAAAGTGTCACATTGTCGGTAACAGTATACAGATATCCGTTAACAATCAGCTGATCTCCCTTGTTAATGGTTGCGGTTTCTGCCTTTCCAGAAGATACTGTGAACTGAGTGGCATCCTTGGTTCCTGCTACTTTGTATGAAGTAGCTGTTCCTGCCTTATTATTCTGATTTTCCGGGCAGTTCTGCGACATGAAAGTTTCGCAGGTGTAAACCTTGCCAATTTCAGACTCTTTCAAGGCAATAGAATCGCCCTTGTAGCACTGTTTTGCAAAATTGTCCAGTGTGTTGTACTGGTACAGAATAGTCGGCGGAAGGACTAATCGTCTGTCTGTACGTGGGGCTTTTGCCTGATCCAGTGCTTTACCTACGCCTGCGATATCCGTAATGGCCGGTGTCTTAGATACAGTTGCTTTCTTTCCAGCCTTAGAAATGCCTACTGCCAGAAGATCCGCATCAATCTGTTGTGCCATAGCCTGCATTGCTGGTGTTATCACCTGCTCAGAGAAGTTTTTAATGTCTAATGTCATTTCTTTAGACCCAACATTGACCGTGATATCTCTGAATCGGTCCATCTTAACGGTTACAGAACCCTCTGTAATGTCCTGCGCTTCTGTCTGTCCCGTAAAGTTCTTAGCCACAAACGTAGCCGGTTTTCGTACAGTGATGGTATCCCCAACCTTTACAAACTCGCCGGAATAATCTCTATGTACAAGATTCGCCATTGTAAGGTTGCTCTGCAGTACCATCAATGCTTCATTTGCAATAATCTGCGGTGTTAAAATTTTGTTTGCCATAATATTCCTCCTCAAAAAATTACTGATTCTGCTCACGCCACTTCTTGTACGTAGCAAAATCCATCTTATTCGGATCACCAGTAATCGGCTCGGTATGAGTACCACTTCCCATCGGTGTAGTAAATGTTGCCTGATTCTGATCGCTCTGCCGGCTCTGCTCGTCAATAAATGCGCCTGCATCATTCTTTTTTGCTTCATCCAGCAAATCATTAAAACCGATCAGTTTCCCGTCCTTCACCGTCACGCTTGCTGCAATGTCTGCCATAACAGCTTTCTTTGCAGATTCAGAAGAAAATTTAATATCCTTGAAAGCCTTTTCCAACAAATCGTTTTTATCGCGCTCGGCAATTTTGGCATTGAAATCTTTTTCTGCCTGTTCCGCTTTTCTTTTCCACTCGTCACGATCTTTCGTGATTTCGTCAAAATCTTTGCCCTCGAACCCTTTCAAGGTGTCCTCCGCGGTATCTGCGCGCTTTTTGTAGTTGTCACGCTCGGTTTCAACTTTCGAGATCTTCTTATCAAGTTCCTGCTTGGAATACAATTCCTCACCAATACTCTTCTTGATAGATTCCTTCTGTTCGTCCGTGATCTCAAACCCAATTTTTTCCAACTCGCTGATAATCTTTACCATGTCTCTTACCTCTCTCTTTCCAAGTTGTTGCTCCGGTCAGTCCGGCACAAGTGAGTTGCTATTTACTCCATAGCTGGCAAAAAACAAATAAAAAAGCACGCCCCAAACAGGACGTGCCATATCGACAATCCTATAATTTTTGTAGGGTAGCGAACGGATTCCTGCGCTCCGTCCGGTGCTTTTCACTTGTTAATACAATTTTATCATGGAATTATTAAAGATTTGTACCAATTTTGAGCATACAAAAAAGTGCCTATATTTCAAGGCACTTTCCACGATTATGAATAAAAAGGAGGTTCACAAATGGTTAGAAAACATCTGCAATATTATATTACTACATTTCCTCCGAATATTTGTACCAATTTAAAGTGTGTTTGCATATGCCGTGGCTCTGCCGTTTGCCTTGGCTGCCTGCGACTTTTTAAATCCGGCAACCTTTAAGCGGTCGCTCTGCCGTTGCAAGTCATTCTCTGCACAGAATTCTCCATACTTCCGGTTCTGCATCCGGAGTCTGTATGCCAGCTTATCATAATCTCCACGGATGTTCTCATCATCAGGAAACGCTTTCAGCTCCTGTTCTTTCACAAGTAACTGCCGTTTTGTTTTTCGGATAGCGCGCTCCATTGCCCTTTGCTGTTGCTGAAGATCATATAGCTGCTGGCTCTCATGCACATCAATTTTGGGGTTTCCGTCTGCATCCACATATGGATTTCGCAAAGACTTATCCCACGGTTTGTGTGAGTGCCGGCAATTATATCCATGCAATCCCAGAGGATTAACCACATGTCCCTCTCCGGTCTGCGGATCTATATCATATCCGGTAGATTCGAGAAGATTCGGTGTATCCGTATCAGAACCACGAATCTTGTATATTTTTCCTTGCCACCAATCGTGAGACTGCAATCCTGTAGGGTTATTCTTGTCATGCCGTGCACCCATATGCGCGGACACCAGAACATATTCTGCCCCAGCTTCCACAATATACTTATTTGTAACCTGTGCGGCTGTCTGATTCATCGAAGTCACTATGCAACAGCGAACAGCTGCTTCCAACGATCTCCAGGAACCGGTTGGATAATCCACACGCATACCGTTTTCTGCATACCGATCCAATACCTCGCATATAGCACTACTGTAGGACTGCAACCCACTCGCCACACGAAAATCTACTTCGTTCAGAAGGTTCAGCAGATCCCGTTGCGATTGGTCTATGGTTGTGTTTGTAAGATTGCTCAACTCTCCGAATGTCTTCATCAGTTCAGCATTCATTGCAGCAATCACCATGTTATTCTGCAACGGCGGTTGTACATCTGCCAGCCCTTCAAGTACACCCTTATCGTCCGAAAATGAAGTGAGCACACTCTCTCGCAACAACCGGCGCACTTCATTCCGGCTCTTGCCTGTCAACTCCGAAATGCGTTTTACAATCTCCTGCCGGTGCAATCCCATCTGCTGAAGTTTCCACAGTTCGCGGTCTGCGGTTCCGGATAGGCTCTCGGATTCCACCAAACGCATGGCAATGTCATGTAGTATCCAATCTTCCAACTCCTGGTACATCTCTATTAACTTGTCAGATTTTCCATAAAAGTAATCTGGTGTAAGCATCTATCCTTTTCCTGCCTCTCGTTTTACCAGTTCAAGCCATTGTTTTCCGTGTGTTTCCTTCGCCCGCTCGAACCAATGGTCTGTAGTTCCAGGAGTATGTTGAAGTGGCATCCCTGTAGGGTATTTTCTCTCGCCTTTATTCGCAAAAGATCGACCGTCTTCTGTCAGATACAATTCGCCCATATACTGGTAATGTGCATATGTGGTATTCCATGCCACCTGTCCGCCATATATTCCATCTGGATAATTTGCCGATCCACGCAAGGCTCCCTGCGCCATTGGTATGTACTCGTCACAGTCTGCAACCACCTGCATATTCAACAGTTTCTGTGCATTCCGTATATTATTATCTATTCTTTTGGTGTCTATGTGGATATCTGCGCATCCCACAGTTTGGTTATACTGCATGTCTATTCCTCGTTGAATAATCCTTTTTCTTGTGATCCGCTTGCTTCTGCAACAGCCGCCTTTGCATCTTCCTCTGAATACCCTTCGAATCTGACCAAATACTGCCACTTTGGAATATATCCGGAGTTGGCGAGTGTGAGGTTTCTCATTCTGTCCTCTTCCTCATTGTATGTAATGTCCCCGAAGTCATACTGTGGCTCATAATCACCAACCGGTGCAAGACCGTACAAATCCGCAAATACAGATTGCGCATAGAACAAATCATCAAGGCAGTCCTGCATTGCATCCCGTACGTCTTTAATGAGCTGAATAGTTCGTCTATCATCTGACTCCACCTGTGTTGCTGTTATCATTCCTGTTTTTTCATCTATAACAAAATAACCGTTTGAGAATCCACACTTTACTCCGGTAAGGGATAGCTGCTGATTGATTCCACTTTTTCTTACATCTGTATTGAGCTGAGGGTTGACTTCGTGGTATGTTTCTTCCGCGTCCATCCCGGACATTGCTCTAAAAAACTTAGGCAGCTTCACTTTTGGTCTTACAGTCACACCCTTTTCATCCCTGTATGCCGGCTTCTGTACCAACCGATCGTCCACCATTACCAATCGCCTACTGTCGAAGATTTCTTCTGCATTCCGGCTGTATGCTATATCCAAATCTTTTAACTCCTCAATAGCATCTGCAAATGCTGATAATCCAAGCGGGCTTTTTGGATCCACATCATTTGTAGATGGCATCCGGAACAGTCCAAACAGCATCGAGTCAATCTGGTCTCCGCTCTTCTTTGTTATATGCACATCCGGCTGCAAAGCAGACCACTTTGTCATGGTCAGATCAACAGGTTTTCCAAGTTCCCCGGAATTTTCCGACACAAATGCTCTATTCGAGATGGAATAAAACGTTTTATCTGTATACTTCTCTTCATCTGTCATACGTACCTTTACATTAAAGAATCTGTGATATTCCAGCTTAGTGTAATGCTCTTTGCCCTCCTGGTAATCATCTTGGAATACAATACCGGTTATATTGTGGTTTCCATCTAGCTCTGTGATCTCAAATCGGTCTGGCGTTACAATGTCCACACCAACACCATTCGGTTTAAGAATGACCGTTCCACATTCACACATGGTGCCCGTCCACTCCCGGATATGATCATGTACAGATTTCTCCCAGAACTGTGTCATATACTCTTTCCTTGTTCCATCAAACGTCACATCTATAGCAAGCGTAGCAAGGCGTGCGATTTCCTCACACACAAACTTTGCAAATTTAATTGTCCTGATACCCTCTTCTGGGTCTACCCAATCCGGCTCTCCTTTATAGATCAGCATCCAATTCTGTATTGCTTTCTGCATATCACCGGATGTAATACCAGTCACATGGAACTGGTCCTGCATCTCTGATTGGAACATTCTACTCACTAATCCTTTAATTGCTGCTAATAATCCCATATTTCACCGCCTTATATAAGTCCTCTGTTATATCTGCGCGCTACTGTATAAATAAAATATCTGATAAGATCCATGTGGTGATCGTATTCCTTAATCACTCGATCCTCTCCTACTACCTTTTCATCCCATGCATACGCGCCAAACTCTTTCTGCGTCTCGGTGCAACTCTCATGTATCTGGAGCATACCGAGATTCAAATACTTCGTTACCTCTTGAATCCCATTCAGCACATCATTGTTGCCGTCTGTGCAGGTAAACTCTCCATACTTCCGGATTGTCGCTTTCATAGCTGCAGCTGACGGATCAATGACAATGGATGTGATTGGGAAATCCCCCGCCACCTCCTGGATCATCTTGTAATATGCTTCATTATCTATGGTCACTCCGGTTTCTCTGCCTGAGTAATGATCTTCCCGGAGCATCCGCACCCTTCCGCTATTCTGCAGTTCCATCAGGCCTACCGCGAATGGGTTCATAGTTCCGTAATCGATGGATAGGTAATAAGACGACTGTGAGCTATACGCATACTCTCCATGAAAGATGTTCCTTTCCTTGTCGAACATACCATAGACCAATCCTTCTGCAATCACCCATAAGCCAAGGATGAAGCGATCATAGAACACGCCGCTATACATTGCCCTATATCTTTCCTTGATTCTCTCCGACAGAGACAAGTTATCATCCATCGTAAAATGAAGATAGATCAGCTTCTTTTCATCAGCCTTATCAATCCAATTCAGTTTGAACCAATGGCTAGGAGAATCCGGGTTACAGTTAAACCAAAACTTAGAACCATCTACAGAGCATCGTCCAGTTGCCTGATTGACAAATGACTCCGGCATCAGCGCAACTTCATCGAAGAACATCCCGGCAAGCGTGATACCCTGAATCAGATCCTGCGACCGTTCATCCTTACCGCCGAAGATATAAAAAAAGTTGACTGTATCGCCCTTGGATATCTCTACCATATTGTCAGAACGATGGTCTGCGACCTTGTATCCCCGGCTCTTCAACATGAGTTTCAACCAGAACAGAACATTTCGCCGAAATGATCCGATTGTCTTTCCTGCCATGCCAAGGTTCTGCATATTAAATGTACTCATCGCCCACAGAACAAAACTTAACGACATGCACAATGTCTTACCGCTTCGGATTGCACCATCTGCTATGATTCCATCCTTATCTTTAACCGGTGAATCTTCGCACCACCAAGTAAGAACTTGCTTTTGTTTCTTCGAAAATGGCTTAAACGTAAATCCGTTCTGCTTATACTTCTGCTTCATTCGGATGGCATTTTTCATCACATTTTCTTTTAGCTTGTGCACCCGCCGGTCAAAATCTGTCCAATCAATCATCTGACCACGCTTCCTTTGCTGATTCATTCAGCGCATCCAAGAAGTTGTCCTGCTCTGGTGTATCGTCTGCACTCTCTTTAGCTTGCATCTCCAGCTTAAGCAGTTCCAGATCAAGCTTGTGCTTATCAAATTCTTTCCGGTGCTTATCCGTCGGATTCATCTCGAAGAACATCGTAAGCCAATCAATTGCCTTTTGTCTGTCTGCCAGCTTGATAGATACACCATCTTTTCCACGCTTAACCTCTTGGATAATCTGTGTATCTGTGTTCGTTGATTCTTTCAGATCAACAGTGCTAATCATATATTCAATACCTGTCTCTGGATCCTCAATCTCTTTCTGCCCGAATGACATATAGTTTCCAATATCTGCAAAAGCAATACGCATCTGTAGTTCCACAATATCGTCAGTTCCAGCAACTATCTGCTGGCGCTTGATTTCTTTCAAACGTTCTATTTCTCGGTGAATACTATCTTTCACTACCAATAGAGGTCCTTTCGCATTCGCCACTTCATAGCTGCACCCATAGGCATTCAAATAGCTTTGGGTTGCATTAAATGTCCGGCTGTAATATATGCAAAACATCTGCTGTTCCGGTGTGAGTTCATTATTCTGTAATGTTTCTTTTGTACCATCATCTATAGGCGCTACCGCCTTGGGTGCACCCTTGCCTTTTTGTGTGCACACCTTTTTACTTTTGGGCGCACCCTCTTTCCGATTCCACCCATACCGTTTCTTCCAGCTCTTAACAGTGTTGATAGTGGTTCCGTACTTCTCTGCTATATCTTTGTACTTCATACCGCCCATGTAGTCCTGTTCTGCTCTCTCATAATTCTCCACTATCTCACCTCTTCTCTGCCAAATGGTACATTTCTAACCTCATACCATAATTATAAAGCAGGTTTTCAGAGGATTTGTACCAATTTAGGGCATGAAAAAAGAGAGGTTGTTTTTCCTCTCTTCTCAAAGTATCTTAATGTTTAATATCATTCTTCAGTTGATTCAAATATCTTCTTGTGCTCCATACCGCGAATACAGAAGGTATAATAACCGCAATTGCAGTGGCTATCCAAAATGAAGCCCTTGTTATGTCTCCAGCAAACACCATATATATTTGCAGCAGGCTTCCAAAAACTATGTACAAAATTCCGCATCGCGCATAGTGTCTTTGTGCAAGATTGGCTTCTTGTCCTCCTCCAATTCCTCCCAGTTTACCTGATATTTTAATATCAGCTAATGTCATTTTCAGTACACATAATACCGAAAATATTGTTCCCCACATTATTTCTATAATGGCAATTACTGACAACAACTTTGTATACATTCTTTACTCCTCGCTTTCTTTTACTAATTTATACCCAATTGGGCGAATTGTTCTTGGTTCCCCTTCTCGCAGAGTTATATAGCCTTTTTCCATTAACTTTTTAAGCCTATAATGCACACATGACTTTGATTTTGTGTTTACTCCTTTACAGATTTCTTGAAAAGATGGAGAAATTAAATTTTCTTCCATGTGCTTCACAATATACTCATACATTTCTCTTTCTTTATCCGTAAGCTCGTTGTTTGGCTTTTCTCCCATTTGCTACCTCCTTATATGCTTAATGATAAAACATGTGTTCGATTATGTCAAATGGAAATTTTTACCACACCATCCGCATCTGGCCGCTCTGTTCCTCTTCGATCCGCCCTAACCTCTGCTTAATGATCCGCTGTACGATCCTGCGGCGGCGGTAGAAACAATTTCGAGATATTGGAAGAATGCCGTGGTGTGCTTCCATAAGATCATAGCTTGTCCCCTTAACAATGGATTCTGCCAGATAGTCCGCAATAAATGCATCTACACTCTGGCAGATCTCGTATATTTCTTTTTCGTCCACTAAACATTCCCCCTTTACATAACTAAGCAACGTTTGCCATCTTACGATCTGCTAAAATGTCGTCACAGATGTAATATTTTTCCGTGACTGCTGTGTTTGCATGCCCCAGTCTGTGCGATACATATAAAATATCTTTCGTTCGTTGATACTCCCGGCTTGCAAATGTTTTTCGGTATACGTGCACCGTAGCCACATTCCGGCATCCGGCACGTGCTGCGATCTCTTTTGCGATTTCTTCGATTGTTGCTTTGCATAATGGTTTTCCCGTTTCCACATTCCGGCTATTTAAAAATACATAACCTTCCGCTCTGTCGTTTATATACTGCTCTAAAGCAACCCTGCAATCCGGTGTCATAAAGCAAGTACGCCATTTACTGTTCTTTTCTCCGTAAATCTGAATTTCGCCACGTTCAAAATCCAGATTCTCGATTTTTAAGTTACAGATCTCTCCCACACGAGGACCGGCACTAAGCATCAGTTCCAACAATGCCTTTTCGCGCAAGGTTTTCAGCGTATTTTTACACTTAGATACCTCATAGTCTGAAAGCCGTTTCTTGCGCTTCTGCGGGATTTTGATCTTGTCAATATCCCAGTATATGTCCTTGTCGATATGGTGTTTCCGGTACGCCCACTTGACAAATGCGGATAAACATTTCTGAATATTTCCGGCGTATGACTTCGAGATCTTGTCCCGATACTGCCTTATGGCAATATAATCCATTACGTCCTGTCCGGTCATAACGGCATAATGAAGTCCGGTTTCATTAAAGAATTTCTTTAATGTGTACAGGTACATTTCAATCGTTTTCTCTTTCCTGCCGACTGCGATCAGATCAACGTGATATCGTCCAAGAATCCACTCATTGTCCCTTACATCCGTAGCCGGTAATGTTTCATCCGGCGCCAAATGAAAACCTTTCATGCGATACGCAAGTGCCATCTTTAATCTCTCTGTCCCCTCGGCATCCAGATAACCAGCCATGTCGTATATTAAGTTGTTTGTAAATTCTCCCTTTGTCATAATAGCCCTCCAATTAGTCTTTACTACGGTGTGCGCGAGTGCTATAATGACAATAGGTTGAGAGTCTTAGCACTCATGAGCTGGGCATTGCAGTGTCCGGCTCTTATTTTTTAAAGAAAAGTGGCTGCACGAACCGCACCGGCCAGTATAATCTTTTAACGGTTTCGGCATATTTAATCTCCTACGCAAACCGGAGCTGTCCGGTCTGTTCCTGCGCAATCCTCATGTTTCCTGTGCGCTTTGCTACGCACAACTCTGGTAAATTTGCTTTTACCAGCGCGGCAGGAATTGGCGGACACACCGCATTGCCACATCTGCGCACCTGTTCGCTTCTCGGATACTTTTTCCCTGTATAATCATGGTCGATTATATAATCATCCGGAAATCCCTGGCATCCGTACAACTCTTTCGGTTCTAACATTCTCAGCCCGATATCTACGATCTGGTAATCCACACCCTCGATTGTCACAAGTCCGAATCTGTCTTTGGTCGTAACCGTATCAAGTGGTTGCTCTATATCCTGTCCTGTG